>Ga0160422_10001770_pt1 | contig 13452 bp, 11 predicted proteins | sample Fk160mmetaG_FD_108192 | JGI IMG/M metagenome (GOLD analysis project Ga0160422, IMG submission 108192) | Marine microbial communities from the Central Pacific Ocean - Fk160115 60m metaG | ecosystem: Environmental > Aquatic > Marine > Oceanic > Photic zone | place: The Central Pacific Ocean...
CACCTTTTTTCACGTTAGCACCGGGATGAATACGAGTACCACGTTGACGAATAATAATGGTGCCAGACGTGACGGTTTCACCGCCAAATCGTTTAACGCCTAGACGTTGGGAATTGCTATCACGCCCGTTTTTGGAACTACCTACGCCTTTCTTATGAGCCATGGCATTTTCCTTTCAGCTAGTCTCTAGTTAGGGAGGACGATGTCCTCAATCTGAATCTCGGTGTTGTCTTGGTGATGCCCAATGCGAATGCGCTTGGTCTTACGGCTCTTCATCTTAAAGACGACTATTTTTTTTCCGCGACCGTGACCTACGACAGTGGCTGAGACACTGGCTCCTTCTACAGTAGGACTGCCTACTTTTGTGTCGCCCTCATCGGAAACCAACAAAACTTCTGTAAACTGCTGGGAGTTCCCCTCTTCAGCCCGAATCTTGGGCACGCGCACGCGTTGACCCTTCTCAACCCGAATTTGCTCACCTGCTATTTTAACGACTGCGTACATCTTACTTCTCCAAATAAGATCATTGTTTCAATTCACCAGCATTCTGGGAAACGTATAAAATAAGACGCCAGCCTCAATCTGTCAAACACTAAACTCAGCAGTTACGTCAAGGCTGCGCTTTAGTGAGAAGAAGCGATAATCCTGAGGAGAAAGCGAAGTATCACTTTCCACCTGTAGGCGTGCCTTAGTCGATTTTCGTAGGGATCTCAACCGCTCTTCGCGATTCTCCAAGATATACGTTGCAACATCTGGATGAACCCTGAGCACGTATTTTCTTTCGCGCGTTGCCGCAAAAGATCTTTGCAACCAGCGCTCTATTTTAGTCATAGTCGTGTCCGGACCCATAACGCGTCCCGTGCCCGAACAAACGGGGCAGGGTTCACTATGGTCATGTAATAAATTGGGCCGCACGCGTTGTCGCGTCATTTCAAGCAAGCCAAACTCACTAAGGCGCGAACTAACGGATATCTTCGCACGATCTCTTCGCACTTCATCAATAAGGCGATCAACGATCTTTTTTCTGTTTCGCTCCTCGTTCATATCGATGAAATCGATAACCACAATACCGCCAATATCCCGCAGACGCAGTTGACGGGCAACTTCGCTAGCAGCCTCAAGGTTCGTATTTAAATTGTTTTCCTCTTGGTCGTCCGATCCCACATATCGAGCAGAGTTCACATCGATAAATGTTCCTGCCTCTGCAAAGTCGATCACTAAAGCTCCCCCTCGACGCATCCAAACCGTGCGATGCGTTAGCTTCTCAATTTCTTCCTCAATCTTATAAGCGTCGAAAATAGGCCGGCGTTCTTTATGGAGCGCTATGCGCTTCACCAGTTGTGGTGACACCTGACGAAGATAGGAGAGTATTTCTTCGTAAAGGGCTTCATCGTCAACAACAACCCGCTCTACGTTATCGGTAAACAAATCTCGAATAACGCTTGAAGTCATCCCCATCTCTTTATGTATTAGAGAAGGAGCGGAGTGCTTCTTTCCATTTTTAAGCAAACGCTGATGATTCTTAACTAATTGCTTCAGATCTCGCTTAAGGTCTTTCTCTTTTTTATCACGGCTTTCCGTGCGCACAATCACCGAATATCCATCGGGCCGAATTCTTTCTACGACATCACGAAGGCGACGGCGTTCATTCCAACTAGAGATTTTGCGCGAAACTCCAACCCAACTACCTCCGGGAACTAAAACGACAAAGCGGCCAGGCAAAGACAGTTGTGTTGTTATCCTAGCCCCCTTCGTGCTTATTGGCTCCTTGGAGATTTGCACAATGGCCTCATCGCCCTTTTTAATAAGCTTCTGAATAGGTGGCTGACTTTGAAAACGGCGGCGGCCTCGCGACCCCCCTTTCCCATCTTCCTCTGCTCCAGGATCCATCATATCACGAGCCTGTAGAAAAGCTGTGCGTTCCTGTCCAATGTCTACAAAGGCAGCCTGTAAACCCGGCAACACAGCCGTTACGGCACCTTTGTAAATATCGCCAACCATACGCTGGTTTTCAGGCCTTTCAACCCACAGTTCGGCCAACCGATCGTCCTCAACGATCGCAATGCGCGACTCGTTAGAAGCTGCATTAATGTAAATATCCGTACGCATAAAGCTTTCCCTATGTTATAACGTACAACATGCCTGCAAGGAAAGACTATAGGAAGAAGAGGCACAAATCCCCACCTCAGTGGGGACTCTTATTGGGAAGGTAGCTTAAAACTCTTCGGGGCGAACGAAACTGTGCTCTTACTACACGGCAACCCCAACGAACCAATTCGACTCAATATCGATCTAGTCCCTAAAGGGATCTTACGGCTCAAACCATCGTAATATTACAAGGCCAATAGGAGCCACTTACAGAATTGAGGGGTCCGCTGTTCCCGCACTAAACGAAAACTAATGTGCAAAAACGCGCCGCACCCAATTCCTTAAAAAATCATTATAAACAAATACTTACGGGAAAACGTAAGATGTTCAAAACCCGAAAAGAGACCTTCGATGCTGCCCTTATAAAAAAGCGCCTACAGGTCCCTGCTTTTACAAAATAAAGTTGTATTTAATTCATTCTATAATACAGAAAAACAAAGGTTTGTATCATTTAAAATACGAAGTGGCCCGACCACAAGCAAGTATCAATCTATTCCAGCCAACGTTTCTTTATATTTACTTACATCGCTCAAAACGGCAACTGCTTTTTCTAACTGAATATCATTTTGCAAATCGAGACGTTGTTGAGCTTTCTTTCCTTTAAAACGCAATGCGAGTTCTCGTTCCAAACCGAACCGTATTTCCTGTTCTAACCCTACAGTAAATCCCTCACCACGCTCCCTTTCAAAAGCCTTTTCAAGCTCTTTGAGCAATGGACCAATCTCTTTCCAACCCATCTCATCAACCATCTTTCTCAGTGAGATTAACTGATTACTGCCCAGATCATAGTCGTCTTTTTCATTGGCCAAACGAACAAACTCTTTAAACGAATCCAACATCGGTTTGTCCACTTTAATAGAGCCGGCTTCTAGGGAGTCAGACGAAGTATAATCGATGACAAAGTCAAAAAAGAGGCGCCTTCTCTCCAAATTGTGCACATAACGGGAAGGGCGCTTAGCCGCTATGCTGATATCGGGTTTTATGCCCCCACCACCAAATACAGTCCTTCCCCGCTTTGTCACATATTGATCCAAGCCATCCAAAGAATCAACCCTACTGGCCGACGACTTGGATTCCATACCCACTAAGTCAACCAAACGACTGGTCAACAGGGTTTGGGCTGTGCCAGAATCAATATCAAAACGAGCTTGAAGCGATGAAAGGGCAGCCTCTTCATCTCCTGCTTCTAATATGACATCCATAACCAACGCAGCTGGAAGTTCGTGATCTTCCACCTTGATTCGATTGCCTTGGTCCGCCTGTCCTGAATAATCTTTATGTATACTACGACCACTAGGAGTATAGTATAAAGCCGTAGTCAGTTTCAGCGCACTTCCAGCCATTTCGTGCAGATCGAATATCGTTTGAACCGAGCCTTTACCAAACGAAGAAGTGCCAATTAAAACACCACGATCATTATCTTGAATGGCCCCAGCAACAATCTCAGAAGCACTCGCACTGCTATTATCAATGAGTACGACAAGCGGGAGATTACCCCCAACAGGCCTTCGCTGTGAAGCCTTGGTCTCTTCTCGACGACCATCGCGTTCCCGTATAGAAACGATGGGAACACCCTTTGGTAGGAACAGATCTGCAACTTGAGTAGCTTGTGTCAGCAATCCACCCGGGTTACCACGCAAATCAAGGATGATTCCTTTGACATTTTTAGCTATTAAGTCTCTTACTGCCTGTTCCACTTCTTCAGAGGTTCTCTCTGAAAAACGGGTCTGGCGCATGCTTATATAGCCGATTTCCTCCCCTATCACTTCAACAAGGGAGACACTTTTAATCTCTATAACTTCGCGAACGATTGACACATCGCGCTCTTTTCCGCCAGTTCGGGGGGCAATTGTTATTTGAACTGAAGTTCCGGGTTCCCCTCTCAGAGCAGCCACAATAGCATCTAACGATAGATCACGCGTACCCTTACCCTCCACCGACATGATCATATCCCCCGTCCGCAGACCTGCTCGAAAAGCAGGTGTATCCTCTATCGGTGATATGATTATGGGGTAATGGTCTTTTATAGCGACGGTAATGCCCAAACCCGCAAATTTACCCGTGGTATCTTGGCGCAGTTGGAGCAAACCCTCTTCATCGTAAAACTGACTATATGAATCTAGGTGATCGAGCATGCCTTCAATGGCAGCCTGCATGATTTCTTGGTTATTTAAGCTCGCATAATAGCTATCGACGATGCGAGCATATACAGCCCCAAACCGTTCCCATCCAAGGTTAACTTCTTTGTACGGATCGGTTGGAGACGCCCATAAGGCCACGGGCAACCAATAAATAAAAGCTACAAACAAACTGTAAAAACATCTTTTCATGCTAAACTCATCTATTTAAAGCCAAGCCCAGCGCTTTAATAGGGCTTTTTTAATGTCCTGGGCAATATCATCAGGGTCTTGATGGGCGTCTACAACTACAGCGTTCGGGTCTTCTTTAAAAACAGCCTCATATCCCAGCGCAACACGCTCTTGTAAGAACTGACCGGCTTCTTCCAAACGGTCTATCTGTTTGGCTCTACGCACTCTGCGTCGGAGCGCTTCTTCCACAGAAATGCGTAAAAATAAAGTCATATCTGGAATGCAAGACCCTATTGCCATTTCGTTTACTTTCTCCACCAAATCCCTGTTTAGACCACGCCCAAACGATTGATAAGCAACAGAAGACACTGTAAAACGGTCGCAAACAACTATACTCCCTCGGTCCAAGGCTGGTGCAATCAGCTCTTCGACATGCTGAGCGCGACTAGCCGCGTATAGAAATAATTCCGTAAGAAAAGATGTTTCTTTCCAATTGGGATCTAATACAAGGTGGCGTATACGCTCAGATAAGGGAGTACCACCCGGTTCACGAGTTCGGACTACTTCGTGACCGCGACTCTTAAGAAATTTGCAAAGGTGTTCGACTTGGGTAGTTGTTCCACTCCCATCAACGCCCTCGAAAACAAGAAACAATCCTCCTATCTTAGACATTAATAGAACTCAGGATTTGAACAATACTCCAAGGAATTAAGATGTGCCCTGCTGCACCGCACTGGTTGGATTATGTGAGGTTTTGAGCTTGTTCCGTATGTAAGTAAGACGTTCTACAACGGTGTAGTTAGTCGTAACTGCAAGAAGAGCCAAAACAAAAACAAGGCCATTATGGCTGATCAAACAACCCAGTCCAAGAGCCAAGAGTCGCTCTGGGCGCTGCATAAAACCGACTTTGCAATCTTCTCCAAGACCTTCTGCTCTGGCACGGACATAACTAACCATAAGCGAGCCCGTGATAGCAAAAAATAAAATACCCGTAGCAATCCATTCATCTCTACCAATGAGATAGGCCCCAATCCCGAAGTAGATAAAGATTTCTGAATACCTGTCGGTTGTAGAGTCTAGCAGGGCACCAAACTTTGTTTCTTTTTGCCCCTCTCTGGCAACTTGACCATCAAGTATATCGCAAAGACCCGCTATCATCATAACCACTGCGCCCCAGCGCAACTCGCCTTTGGCAAAAACCACAGTAGCTCCCATGTTCATTAACAAACCAAAGAGGGTCAACCAATCAGGACGAAAGCCTAGACGAATAAATAGACGGGCTAAAGGTCTTAAGATCGCAAGGGAAAGCGGCTTTAGATATTTATCAAGCAATGTTTTTCTCTGTTTTCAGAACATAAAATGTTCTTAAAATATACGGCAAATTCATGGTTAAGTGCAAGAAATTTTACTGCTATGTATTCCACATTCAGATTATCAACTTATTCACAAAACTGGAATCAGTTGCGAAAGTAAACCACCAAAGAAATGTTCTTTTGCAGAAATGATCCTTTATTTTTAGATTGAGAATATATATAGCAAATACAAAACTATCCACAACCTAATAGTGGATAACACGATTAAAAATGTTGATAACTATAGTGGAATAATACCCAAACGCATAGCCTCTTCCCCACTTTCCAATAAAATATCTTTGGCTCCTTCTATACCGACCTTGCCTAATTTATTCAAAGTGCAAACAAGCATACTTTTTTTATGCACGTGATTAGCCACCCAGTTTCGCAGAGCAATTGGGTTAGCCACCGACCTAGAAGTAACTACATCTGCAACCACATCATCATCCCAATCTTCTACCCTGCCATTAATCACGGTGATTTTTTTCAGATGCAATTTTCTAATCACTGTTTTTAAGAAGTTGGCTCGCTTACGACGACTTTCCACGAGGTAAAAACGAGACATGGGGTGGTATATTTTCAGTGGGATAGCTGGTATTCCAGATCCGGAACCAACATCTAAAATAATTTTGTTTGGGATTGAATCTATGTGGGGGCCCATAGAAAGCGCTCTCCATATGTGCCGACTAACCAAAAGATCTCGGTCAGCAGGAGAGACCAAATTAAGCTTGAAAGACGCCTCGTATAACAGATTAGAGTAAGACTTTATCAAAGACCACTGACACTCTGTAAGACTAATTCTTCCCTCTGAATCCCATAAAGACCGAACACGCTCGAGATCTGTTTCGAGCGGAGAAGAGGCTTCCATAATTTTATACCTTTGTTTCACGTGAAACAGAAGTTATATAATTGGGCATAATAAAAAACCAAGAGGTGCTGTTTCACGTGAAACTTTTATTTTCCGATGCAAAAGTCTGCAAAGATAGAATCTAACAATTCTTCTCTTATATCTTCTCCCAGCATGGTGCCCAAGCTTTTATGCGCTTCGTGCAACTCATGAGCGGCGCACTCATCAGGCTCACCAGATTTTATCAATTGCTTGGCCGTTTTCACATTTGTTGCCATAGACTTCAAACACTCATAGTGCCGCTGTCTAGTTAACAAAAGACCTTCCTGAACACAGTTTTTAGGGAAAACGGAGCGTGCAAGTTCTATCAATTCTGAGCAGCCTGCACCCGTAAGTGCTGATATTTCAACACTTACCTCACCGTCAGAAAAAGGCGTTTTTTTAACTTTAGCACATTGGTCAACCTTATTGAAAACGACAATACCCTTATCTGTATCTAATGCATCATACATCTGCCGTTCCTCAGTTAGATCTTTCTCTGTCGAATCAATAATAAAGAGAACAACATCCGCTTCAGTAACAATTTTACGAGCTCGTTTAATCCCCTCTGATTCTATAGGGTCGTTGCTGTCTCGCAAACCCGCTGTGTCTACTAAGCGAACTTTTTGCCCTCCCCATATACTTATGCCCTCAACTAAGTCACGCGTAGTTCCTGGAACATCGGTAACTATCGCTCGGTCTTCCCCAAGTAAACTGTTAAGTAGGGTAGATTTACCTGCGTTAGGCTTTCCTACAAGAGCAATTAAAAACCCATCTAATCTTCGCTTACTCAGGGTAAATGTTTCTAAAAGTTTTTCTGCTCTATATAAGACTTTTGCCAGAATAGCTTGCACTTGCTCGCGAGAAACGGGATCAATGTCTTCTTCAGAGAAATCTAACCCTACTTCTATCAAAGCAAGCACCTTTATAAGCGAATTCTTCAACTGGTGAACTTCTTTCGATAATCGTCCACCAGCCAGGCTATAGGCATCTTCCAAACTTTGCTCGCTCGAAGCCTGTATAAGATCTACAACTGCTTCAGCTTGAACCAAATCTAGCTTACCATTTAGAAAGGCCCGCCTAGTAAACTCACCCGGTGCTGCATTGCGGGCACCTCTTCTAATCGCTTCATTTACAACCATTTCGAGAATGAGTCTGCTACCATGGCAGCTGATTTCGACGGTGTCTTCCCCAGTATATGAATGAGGTGCGATAAAAACGCTAGCCAGACCTGTATCTATCTCTCGGTCCTTGGCATATACAGGACCATATTCAATATGGCGGACGCGCCGTCCCAGTGGAACTTTTGAACGAAATATTTGCTGGGCAATAGATATGGCTTGAGAACCGCTAAGCCGAATGACCCCGATACCCCCTTCTCCAGGGGGCGTCGAGATGGCAACAATGGTTTCTTCCATAGGGTTGGTAGAATTAGAGAAGTCGAAACACGGTTGATTGAAGCTATTTTTTCCGTGAATCTAACAAATTGCTAAACGCCGCTCGAAATTAGCCAATCGGCCCGCTTGATGACCCCGATGATACATCTTGCCCGCTGTTACGAGAACGGTTTACTATGAGTTGCTGACCAACAGCTAATGTATTGAAGAGCATCCAGTATAAGTTAAGCCCTGATGACATTCCCCAAAATATAAAGGCCATAAAGACAGGCATTACGTAAACAAAAACAGCTTGTTTAGGATCTTTCATTGTCATCTTTTGCTGCACAAACATCGAAAAAGCAACGAGAAGAGGCAAAACACGTAAACCAAACCCTCCAATAATCACTTCATCGGGCATTGAAAGATCTGTTATCCAAAGTGCAAAGGGAGCTTGTCGAAGCTCAATTGTACTACTAAACAAGGTATAAAGAGCAAAAAATATAGGCATTTGTGGCAGCATAGGTAGACAACCCCCTACCGGGTTGACCCCTTCTTTTTTATAGAGCTTCATTGTTTCTTGGCTTAACCGCTGGCTATCATTTTTATACTTTTCCCTCAGGGCGCTTATCTTGGGCTGAATCTCCTGCATTTTACGCATAGATTCAAGGCTTTTTGCCTGAAAGGGATAAAAAATAACCTTAATCACCACAGCAAAGAGGATAATGATCCACCCGTAGTTCGGTATATATTGATATGCTTCTTTGAAAACGATGAGCAGAAATTTTGTTACGCTTCTAACAACCGGCCATCCAAAATCTATAGCCTGTTCCAATCCCACTCCATATTGTATAAGAATATCATAATCGAGTGGTCCTATATAAACGGTACTTTTCCAACTTCCGACTGATGAGAGTTGTCGACCTATTTCGAAGTTATAATCGGGCAATAAGTTAGGGCCTGTGCGATCTCCGTTAAGACGAGCCTTTAGTCTAATTTCCTGTTCAGATGGGATAATGGCGGTCAAAAAATACTTATTTCTGGCTCCAATCCACTGTAAACCTCCTTCACTATCCCAGGTTTCACTTTCTTTGTCGTCAACTTGTATTTCTATTCGTTCATTGTTGAAAGAGGCTATTGAACTCATTTCAAGAAGATCCATTTCGAGATCCTTCTCTGTGAAGGGCACCCCTCCATTCCAACTTACAAAGGCATCAACATCTTCAGAAAACCCTTCGTACCGAACCTCTAAGTCAAATCCATACCGTTCGCTATCAAATGTGTAAACTTTTTGTATTATCCGATTATTAGACAATTGAGCAGTCATTATGAGCTGCTTTTGACCTTCCTGAAATCGTATGACCTCTTGATTAGGCACAAATTCAGCTCGAGAAAGATCTTCTATGCGATTTATTTGCTGTAAAGAAAGGGCTAATCCCTGCCCACGAGAGCTTATAAGCTGGACTGGGTTTTGGTCATAGAGATAAAATTGAGTTAGTTCAGCAGAAGTTAAAACTCCTCCCTTAGTTGAAAAAACCAGATTAAAGAGAGGTGTTTCTACATAGACTTTTTGGGGCGTATACTTAATGGTTGATTTTATGGATTCTTGCTGAGAAGTTTCTACTTCTGAGGGTTCCCATTTTCGCCTATCTTGTTTCTGCTGATTCTCTATCTCGATGGGTCTTTCTATTTTTTCTGCTACCTTATCTTCCCGCTCTAAATATTCCGCATCTTCCACTTCTTCTGGGTTAGGACCTTCTGGCTTTGGAGTCATTCCCATCCATTCATAGTAGTATGGGGAGAGAACAAAAATTAGTCCGATTAGGAGAAATGCTAATAACGTTCGTTTGTCATCCATTGTGTTTTAATGTCCTACGCGTTGATTATTTAACGGGATCATATCCCTGCCCTCCCCATGGGTGACATCGAGAAATCCGCCTTGTAATCTTCCAACATGCTTTTAAAAAGCTATATTTACGCAATGCATCTATTGCGTATTGAGAACAGGTTGGGTGGAAACGACAAGAAGGAGAAAGGAGAGGTGAAAGGAGGCGTTGGTAAACAAATATTGCCCCGATAGCGAGGCGCTTCATAGGGCTAATTTAGACAGCAACGCTTTTAACTCCTGTTCTAATTCAGAAAAAGCCGTCTGTGTTGCTGAAGGCTGGCAAAAAATCACCATACTTGGGGGTATATTCTTATCATATTTCAGGCAAAGAGATCGCAATCGCCTTTTTAGACGATTGCGATTAACCGCATTACCTAATTTACGTCGTACTACAATTATATTTCCTTGTCTTTCGCGGCCATGACGGATCCAAAGGCTGGTCCCTTTAACCCAGCTCATTAAAAAAAGGCTACACAGCTAAACGTTTACGCCCTTTTCTACGACGTCTGTTTAATATAGCTCGCCCGGATGCCGTGCTCATGCGCTTGCGAAAACCATGCTTATTACGACGCTTTCTGTTACTCGGCTGAAATGTTCTTTTCACGTCTACACCTTATTTGTTTTCTTTTCTTTAAACTATTTGTATAAACTTATAAACCTAATATAAATGGCACAATAAGTCAATATAGTTCATGAGCCCGCTGTAATTGTCTTGACGTGTCGAGGGTATTTTTATAGCTTGATTCTCCCTATCCCCAACCTTTCGAGATGCAAAAAATGGCTCTGGATTCTCAGGATCCCCATGAAGTCTGGGCACAATGTCTTCTCAATATTGAACGACGTGTAAAGGCTCAAAGCTTTTCTAATTGGTTCCGTCCCACTCAAATAATCCAGTTCGATAGAGATCTGCTAGTTATTCAAGTCCCTAGTATTGTTTCAGCAGACTGGCTTGAAAAGCATTATGTGGGTCTTATTGGAGAGGTTGTTCAAGAAGAAACAGATCTTTCTCCTATTATTCAATTTACTATTGAAGGATCTGATTATTCTATAAAACAAATTCAGGCAGAAGACAACGTTGGCAAGCCACCGCCTGCAGTTAAACAGGAAGAAATTTCGAATTCTACTTCAACTGACCAATCACCAATTCAGAAAGAGCCTACGAATTACATCAGTACAGTTGATACCGAAAGCAAGGATGCCTTCACTTCTCTTAACGCCAAGTATACCTTTGACTCTTTAATAATTGGGGAGGGAAATCGTTTTGCTCATGCAGCCGCCTTAGCTGTAGCGAAATCGCCAGGTAAAACGCAGTTCAACCCTCTTTTTATTTTTGGTGGAGTTGGTTTAGGAAAAACTCACATATTACAAGCAATTGGTAACTATGCCAGAGTAAATAATCAAGCACGCCGGGTTGCATATGTACCCTCAGAAAAGTTTATGAGTGATTTCATTGAGTCTTTAAAAAATCGCAGCACCGCTACCTTTCAACGTTTGTATCGTGGTGCGGATATCTTATTAATCGACGATATCCAATTTCTTTTTCTAAGAGGAGAACACACGCAGACAGAATTTTTTCACACGTTTAATTCTCTTCACCAAAATGGGAAGCAAATCGTAATGACGTGTGATAGTCCTCCAGAAAAGCTCAAAGGTCTAGAAGAAAGGCTTCTTTCCCGCTTTCAATGGGGACTTGTAACGCCTATAGAGCCTCCTGATTTGGAAACACGTATTGCAATATTACATCAAAAGGCCGAGGTGAATGGAATTCCCCTACCAGATGATGTAGCTGCCTTCTTGGGAAATTATATCAGTTCAAACGTCCGTGAACTAGAGGGTGCATTGATACATCTTCTGGCTTATTGTTCCGTTCATAATACGGAATTGACGATTGCTGCGGCAAAACATATTGCCAGAGAGCGAGGTCCAGATCCTACAACTGAGCTGAGCATTGAGTCTATACAAAGACATGTAGCTAATCATTTCGATTTGACTCTGGATACGCTAATTAGTAAAAGCCGCAAACAAGAAGTTGCTGTTGCTCGGCAGATCGCAATGTTTCTGTCCAAACGTCTTACTCCTCACTCGTTAAAGATGATTGGCCTTCACTTTGGCAACCGAGATCATAGCACCGTTGTTCATGCAATTCAGACTGTAGAAAAGAAATGCAAGAATGATTCTTCTTTTGCTCGAATGATCGATGAGTTTATCGAGAACATAAAGGAAAAGTACGCTCCTAGTTTCTAATTTCTTCGTAAGTTGGTTCTGCAGTTTCCTCTTCTTTCTATTGCCCGATTTTTTGTGCCATTGTGTCAGTGGAAAACTATCCACACTTTGTACCGTTGTGGATGTGGATAAGTTATGTCTTATGGAACTGACCCGTTTTTTCTGTTGTGAACGTTGGAAATTTTATTCTATCAACGTTTTTATTAACTATAAATTTAAAGAATTTTTTACTAAAATACTTTTTTATAAGTTTTATTGTAGAATTTGCTTTACATCTTTTTACTGCATATCAGCGTAGGAAGTTATCAACATATTCACAAACCAACTAGAACATAAATAGTAAATAGAACACAGTTTAGTGTATATCTATAATACTATGTTGTGTGGATTTCTCTTTTTCTTATACACACTCATATATCACAATAATACACACGTAAACAAAAAAGCACTAATTATTACTACTCTTAATCTGTTTACTTCAAAAATTCGTAAAACAATGCAAGATTTTGTTTTTATTAAACATAGAATAAAACTATCTTTTTTTAAAAATCATCGACACACTATATAATATAGTAGTTGACACAGAACATTCTTCAAGTTAATTTATATCCGCTTTCGAGTTGCTTAAAAATCCAGAAAAGAAGCCCTTTGAGATGAAACTTTCTGTAAATAGAAATGAACTTTGGCAGGGAATAGACACTGTATTGGATGCAGTCCCCTCCAAGCCTGCGCTCCCCGTATTGGCTAACATACTTTTGGTGGCAGAAGACAATACGCTTGCACTCTCTGCAACAGACCTCGACTTATCCATTCGGACAGAAGTTCCTGCTACGGTGGAACAAAAAGGGCGCATCACAGTACCTGCGCGCACCTTTGCAGAAATTGCTCGCGAATGGCCGGAAGCGGAATTGAGTCTAGTTGTAGAAGAAGATCGCCTGCGTTTATCTGGTGACTTAGGAGATGTAGAAAGCGGTGAGGGAGCTTATAGCCTATCTGGAATGACCGCGGATGAGTTCCCTAATATGCCAACCTCTCTTGAAGGGGTAAGCATTTCATTGGGAGATTCAGAAGAGCTAAGCGCCAAGTTGCTCTTAGATATGATAAGTAAAACTTCCTTCGCCGTATCGAAAGACGATACCCGCCCTGTTTTAAACGGTGTTCTGTGGCGTATCGACTCTGAAGGTATGGAAATGGTAGCAACAGACGGCTCTCGTCTGGCCTGTTACCGTCGAAGTCTCGATGTTCAGGTTCAGTCTGATCAAGAAGCGGG
>Ga0160422_10001771_pt1 | contig 13448 bp, 12 predicted proteins | sample Fk160mmetaG_FD_108192 | JGI IMG/M metagenome (GOLD analysis project Ga0160422, IMG submission 108192) | Marine microbial communities from the Central Pacific Ocean - Fk160115 60m metaG | ecosystem: Environmental > Aquatic > Marine > Oceanic > Photic zone | place: The Central Pacific Ocean...
CACACCAAGCGGAACGCGGCGGATCATGGCGATGTCCCGGCCACCTGTCGGCGCAATTTCATCATATATTTTATCGGAAGCTTCAGCATGCCACTGGAAAAAGAAAGCAGAACCCGGCGCATCTACGTTTACAGTTTCAGAAATAGGCTTACCCATATCTAAAGTATCGAGTAGGGCCATTTCTGTAACATTTTCGCGAATAAGTTTCGCTAGATTTAGGATAACTTCTTTACGTTCACTTGGTGTCTTTCCAGACCAACGGCCATCCTCAAAAGCAGTACGAGCAGCATTTACCGCAGCGTCAATATCGTTACTGTTGCCCCTTGCGACATCACACAGTTTTTTGCCGGTAGCCGGATTAATGTTCTCAAAGGTCTTGCCACTTTTAGCCGAAACAAATTGCCCATCTATCCAACACTTGGTTCGAAAATCCATAGCATTGGCTAGGGATGTGTAATCTTCAAAGCTCTGCATTTTATACACCTTTCATCAAATTCTACTCATCACCTGGCACTCCGTAAGATGGCGCATCCGTTGGATTAAGGGCGCGCATCACATAGTCTTTGGCCTGCGGTTTATAAATCTTCCAAGCCTGAGCAATCATGGTGATTGGACAATCTTCCGTCCAGTCGCAGCGAAGCTCCGCATATGGCCAATCTTGTGTGTCAACGACTAACAATCCTGCCGAGTGCAACGGTCCCGCCTCGCCACCCGCAGCTAATCCACTCTGCATAGCTGCAATTAAACGGTCGCCTAACGTTCCCTTTGTATTTTCAAAGCCCTCAACCGTGGCCTGCGGAACATCTATATTTGCCAAAAGATTTCCGCCGGCTGCACAGTAAAAGCCCTGTGTCTCTGTCCAAATGCCAAGAGAGTTTTCCCCAGAATGAATACATGTATTACCATTCCTATCAACCGCCAAGAGCTGCCGATAACTAGGGAAAGGCTCACTAGAAATCGAAGTTGTAACTGCATGGGAAGCTGAACTTCCTGATCCAAGATGTTGAAGCACCGTAGGACCTAAAGCTGGGTTAGTTACATTTTGTGTTGCTACCGCACCCACACCCGCTTTTGCAAATGCGCACCGTGCTGCAACGGCGGGTGAGGATGAGGAAATTGCCAGTCCAAACTGCCCAGTATCAACGCATTTCGCGACAATGGAAAAAGTCATCCGAAGCCCTTTTCAGTCTGGAATTACGAAAGTTGCATCGATCTCTACCAACCACTCCGGGCGCGCCAAAGCTGTCACACAAAGACCTGTGGAAACTGGGTATATACCTTTTAGGTATTTACCCATAGTTCTGTAGACTGCCTCGCGATGACGGATGTCCGTAATATATACAACGACTTTGCACATATCTTCCATTTTACCTCCAGCTTCGCCAATCAACTGCTGGATGTTTTGCATTACTTTATGGGTTTGAGTCACTGGATCTCTGCTGGAAATATTTTCCGCTGTATCCAGATCTTGGGGACACTGACCACGAAGGAAAACTGTTGCCCCGCGAGCAATAACAGCCTGGCAGAGATCATTGTGTAGATTTTGCTCAGGATAGGTCTCTGCGGTATTGAATTTACGGATTCGAATATGCGTCATATAAGCAAGCTCCTCTAAAATTGAAGGCACTCTGCACTGCCTTGGTAGGCAAGATAGCCTTGTTGTTTCTCAATATGGTCAACAATAAATTTGGCATCGTGCCAAACTCCCCAAATAAAGGAAGATCCACGGCGGGATTGCCAGGGCAAACCTAAGAAATAAATACCAGGTTCAGTAGAAATACCACGCTTATGCGATGGAACATTATCCGCCTTAAATGCGTCAACTTGAAGCCAACCGTAGTCATTCGAAAAGCCGGTCGCCCAGAGAATTGTTGTTATATTCTCAGTAAAAAGATTAATGGAGCGAATTGGCCGAGCGATACATTCTGGATCTGGGCCAATCTCACGGGCTTCAGGATCAAGTGGTAAATCAAGTCTATTTCGGTCTACATATTCGTCTGCAAGATCAAGTATAGATAGATAACTATTATCGCCTTCCCGAATATTATCAGCAAGATTGTTTGCGAAGGTGAGTACGCCATTGTCATAAGTCTCAGTAAGACCCAAAAGCGTCAACCCTTGAGCTGCAAGCTTGCGAAAATCAACTGTTGTACCACCATCAGCCCCTGAAACAGCAATCGTCGTATGAGTTGATGACGGGTTTGCTTCTGCATCCCAGAGATTTAGAACACCAAGCCACCAGCAGAAGTCTCGGTTGCGATAACGGCGGGGCGGTCGATCGTGAGCCCCCACAGAAAGAAAGGTTCTTCGTTCCGTCTTCATAAGTTCTGCAGTAATCTGAGCGCCAGATGAGCCCGCGCCGACCACTAGAACATTACCTTTAGGCAATTCTTCCGGATTGCGATAGGCCGCAGAATGTATTTGTTTAATCCCTTTAATCTTAGGTACAATTGAGGGCACCATTGGTCGCTGGAATGCTCCAGTAGCAGAAATTACATAAGAAGTTCCAATCGCTCCATCATTAGTTTCAACAACAAACCCAGCACCTTTATCTCTGCGCTTTACAGATCGGACATTAATGCCCTCACGAATTGGCGCATTAAACATCTTGGCATAATCAACAAGATAATCGGCAACTTCTTCCTTTGGAACAAAGGCGTCTTGATGTTGGCCTCTGAACTGCATATTCGGGAAACGATCATGCCATGCAGGACCGTTTGCAACGAGCGAGTCCCAGCGCATTGTTCGCCAATGTTCTGCAGTTCGTGCTCTTTCTAAAACGATATGTTTGATACCAGCCTTTGTTAGGTGCTCGCTTGCTGCTATACCCGCCTGACCTCCACCTACTACGACAACATCTGTTTTTTCCAATGTCATTTGAAAAGCCCTTTTAACTTTCAACGCTCACTTTGAACTTCTTTGATGCTGTTACTCATTATTGTCACAACGTCATCAATCATATCCTCATCCATAATTAATGTGGGCGAAAGGATGGCAATGTTGCCAAGAGGCCTGACAATCAAGCCACGCCGCTGTGCCGCACGAGCGATTTTTATGCCAATTTTATCTTCCGGTTCAAACGGCGTCTTATTGATTTTTTCTTTTACAAATTCAATTCCCATCATGAAGTGACTACCACGAACTTCCCCAACCAATTCCAAATCTGACAGCTTATGCAGACTATTTTCAAAATGCTTTCCGGTTTTTTGCACGCGCTTTGGAATACCCTCTCTCTCCATAAGGGCAATATTTGCTAGTGCAGCTGCTGACGCTGCGGGGTGACCTGAATAGGTCATTCCATGAAGGAACATGGAACCTTTTCCAGAGATCACTTCGTGGATTTCATCACTTATAATTGTAGCGGATAGTGGCTGATAGCCAGAAGTCAGGCCTTTAGCGGTAGTGATAATATCAGGCTGCACCCCAAAGACATCTTTAGAAGCGAAAAAATGACCCAAACGACCAAAAGCGGTAACTACCTCATCAGTAATATATTTGATATCATATTCCTTGCATAGCTCTCCCATTCGTACATGATAGCCGTCCGGTGGTACAATAAGACCACCAGCCCCTTGTATGGGCTCGGCTATGAAGCAAGCGATGTTCTCGCTGCCTAGTGTCTCAATCCGAGATTTGGCATCTTCAAGAAGAAAATCCAAATACTCTCCCTCGGTCATGCCGTTCCCATAACGCCAGAAGTGTGGGCATTTTAGATGATGGACTAGGCCTTCCGCTTTATCCCACCCGTCTGCATAAGCAGGAGTTGTCATTGCCATAGCAAGATGGGTGGAACCATGGTACGCGCCGTCACGACTAAGAACGAGCTTTTTGTTATGTTTACCGAGACGATTATAGTAATGATGAAGCATCCGGATTGCACTATCGTTTGCAACAGAACCGGAGTTTCCAAAGTGCACGGAATTTAAATGACCTGGAGCTAGAGATGCGACTTTTGCAGCTAGCTTAGCTGCCGTCGGATGAGTAAAATTATAGAAAGTGGAATAGTAATCAAGAGTATTCAACTGTTCGGTGATTGCGTTGATTATCTCTTTCCGCCGATGCCCTACATTAACGCACCAAAGACCCCCAATACCATCAATTAATTTATTGCCATCACTGTCAGTGACATAAGCACCGTCAGCACCAACAATAACAGTGCGTGCATCGTTTTGCTTAAGAGCATTTAGATCTGCAAAGGATTGGATCAAATGAGTATCGGAAGTGAGAACGTCATCAGTAGTTGTCGGAATGTCTAGAGTCATTTGGTAATAACCTTTCTGAAGTCAGCAAGTTGAGTTGATAGTAAAGCTGTATCAATTTTATTTATTGAACTGAGGTCGGCCATTAGAAGATCTTCATCATAGGGACCAGCAGAAGCAAGATACTGGGCAAGAGGGCCCACAATCGTTGATTGACCACAAAATGACAGGCCATTATCACTCCCACAGTAATTAGTATAGACAATAGTCATGGCATTTTCTGATGCCCTGGCAGGTACCAACGTGGTATTTACTATGCTAAAATTTTCTGGATTAGCAGTTGGCACAAGCAAAAGCTGAACGCCCATTTGGGCAAGCGCCTGAACATGTTGGGGAAATTCAACATCATAACATATAAGGACCCCGGTTTTTATCCCTGCTAATTCAAAGGTCACATAGCTATCCCCAAATTCAAATATTGCTTGCTCTGTTTTGCCCCAGAGCTGGATTTTACGAAAATGAGCTAATTTTTTGCCTGTTCGGTCAAATGTCGAAGCACTATTATAGATACTGCCTCCGTCGCGTTCAGCCCAACCTATTGTTAGGCCACAACCATGCTTTTTCGCCAGCGCGGCAAGCTTAGTTTCCCAACTGCCGCCTTGCTTTTGGGCTAAAACAGGATGACTTTTCATTTGATTATAACCAGGAAAATATAATTCTGGAAATACGATCATTTCTACGTTTTCATTGGCCGCCCTGGCCAGCGTTTTATCAACTGTGGCCAGGGCGCTTTTTATATTCCCCTCAGGCGAGAAGCCTTGGTATGCTGCAACAATCATAGCTCCTCCTTTCTAAGAAGACGATAGAATTATTTACTTCTTCAAGTTGGTCCAGATAGTGTCATAGACCGTTTGAACTTCCTGAGAACACGCTTGTACAAATTCACCTACAGGTGATGCTGGCGGATTTGATTCAGGTGAGTTTGCTACAGCGTCGGACAAGTGAGGTTCTGTGCCTTTGACGCCCGCAGTATAAGCCGCATAGTTAGTTACAGCCGCAGCATTTTCAGGCTCTAGTAGAAAATTCATGAACTTCAGCGCATTGTCACGATTTGGTGCATCCTTTAACAAAACAACATTATCCATCCAAACAACGTATCCTTCCTTAGGAAATGCATATTCAACATTTGCTCCCTCTTCTCTAGCTTTTGCACTAAAACCAGACCAAATCATACCAACTGATGCATCACCTGATACAAGCACGTCCTTAGCTATATCAGAACCAAAACTGGCCCAATGAGGTTTAGCATTCTGAAGAAGCTCATCAAGAGCCTTAAGCTGAGCACGGTCCGTTGTGCATTGCGGAATACCGAGGTACATCGAGGCAAGAGCAAGAAGTTCGCCTTGGCTATCGAGGACATTGATTTTACCTTGCAATTCAGCAGGTGGATCAAAAACTATGGCAAGAGTATTAATATCCCCTTTGTAGTCATCACGATTTACGGAAAAGCTGGTCGAGCCCCATTGATACGGGATCGACGATTTACGCCCCATATCAAATCCAACGTTCACCCACTGATCCATTATGTTACCGTGATTTGGCATCTCAGCTTTTGTAAAAGTATCAAGCATGCCATCACCAGCCATTATTTCTACCATATAGTCGCCCGGAACAGCCACATCGTAACTACCCATTTTCCCTGCTTTGAGAGATGCCAGCATCGCTTCATTGGAGTCAAAAGTATCCATGGTAACTTCAACATCGTATTCTGCCGAAAATTTGTCCAACAACTCTTGTGGTATATATTCAAACCAGTGATAGATTGATAGCTTGCCTTCCGCATTAGCGATATTTGCCGCCATCGAAAGGGTTAGCGCCGCAGCGCCTAGTTTTATTAGTTTTTTCATTCTAATCTCCATGTTTTGTTGTAGTCGGTTTTGCCTTTTCCCCCATCCGCCCGACGAAATAGGACAGGGCGACAAATCCCACGGACACCACCAGAAGTAGTGTGGAAATTGCCATTATATTTGGTTTAATTCCTTGCTTAACAGCGCCAAAAATTACAGTAGGTAAGGTTTCTACTCCGGCACCTTTGACAAAGTTTGTAATAATGAAATCATCTAGCGAAATAATAAATGCCAACAGAAATCCTGACATAATTCCTGGTGCCATCAATGGTAGCAGGATAAGGCGAAACGCTTGAAATCTTGTTGCGTACAAATCTTGTGCTGCCTGCTCATAGACACTCTCAATACCCTGCATGCGAGCAGCAATTGGCAAATAGGCAAAAGGAATGCAAAACACAATATGGGCGATTAGGATCGTAAGGTAACCGGTTGTAAATCCAATTGCTGAAAAAAAGATTAGTGTAGCAACCGCAGTAACGATTTCGGGTACCATCAGAGGTAAATTAATCAATGCAAAACTTACGGATTTGCCTCGAAATCTACCAGCACGCAGCATTGCAGTCGCGGCCATAGTTGCAATTATAGTTGCAGATATTGCTGCCATAATAGCAATGGATACTGAATTTATCGCTGCAGCTTTGAATTTTGGCGCATCTACTCCATAAAATAAATCATAGTACCATCGCAGCGAGACTGTATTCCATCGAGTTATAGAATTACTGTCATTAAAAGAATAAATCATAACAATAATTAAGGGCGCATATAATAAAAAAACGCACAAAAGTGTCAGGGGTTGGAACCCTGTAAAGTGGCGGAGATCAAGAGACTTTATGGCCATCAAATCTGATCCTTTGTTTGGCTGCGCGCATAAAATGTGAGAACAATCAACACAAGGGATAAAAGTATCATGGATGCAGCGGCTCCGAACGGCCAGTTTCCTGCATTACCTTTAAATTGCTCCTCGATCAATGAACCTATCATAAAATTCTTAGCTCCTCCCAATAAGTCAGGCGCCAGAAAGGCACCTAAGCTGGGAACAAAGACAAGTATACAACCCGCTATTATTCCAGGTTTTACAGTGGGCAAAATAACTTTTGTGAGTGTCACAGTCCGCGACGCATAGAGGTCAGCAGCTGCCTCGCTGAGCGCAAAGTTATAGCGTTCGACTGCAGCATAGATGGGAAGGACCATGAAGGGCAGATACGAATAGAAAAGCCCTAGTTGTACTGCAAAATTTGTGTTTATAACGTGCAGGGGTTCCGAGAGCAGTCCTATGGATAAAAAGAATTCATTTAAAGGACCATTATCACGGATAAGAAACTTCATTGAAATTGTACGGATCAGTAAGTTTACCCAATAAGGTATTGTTATCAAGAATAGCCAAATTGTCTTATTTCGCCCGGTCCTAGTGGCAATGAACCATGCTGTAGGAAAACCAATTATAAGACAGAAAAAAGTAGCCAGCCCAGCTTGCCATATTGAACGCCAAAAAATGCTGATATAGGTCCACTCGATTGTTGGCGGACTATCGCCAAAAAGTCCTCGATAAAAAAAGAACTGGTCATAGGCGCCAATCGAAAATTCCCAGATAACGCCACCACGAAACTCTTTGGTTAAAAAAGAATATACCAACATCATAGCCACCGGGATAACTAAGAAGAATCCAATGATGATCCACGCAGGTAAAATTAATGGGATACCGAAACCATCATAGGTTTTAGCCGAGCCTTTTTGGGTTGTGTTAGGTAAATTAGCCATCAGTCCACCAGCAATCGTGCAGAGCTCGGATCAAAATCAAGCTTTACTGATTGACCTACGTCAGGAATTTGAATTTGAGTGGAGTTTTGCATTCTTATCGTTACATTACCGCCTGTATCTAATTTAACCTCAATGTGGAGATCAGTACCAAGATAGATATGGCGCACCGTAATACCCTGTAACAAACTTTTGTTAGATGCGCTGATTTTAATGCGTTCCGGGCGCACCGATAAATGTCCAGGCCCAGCACGAGCGCCTTTTGCGGCAGCGCAGGTTATCTTTTCGCCACCGGGCAAGATACATGAACCTTTTCCCGCTTCAATGTTCGAAACGTTTACATCGATTAAATTTGTTTCACCTATAAAATCAGCCACAAATTTATTCTCCGGCGCCTCATAAATTTCTCGTGCAGATCCAACTTGCTGTACTCGCCCACCTTCCAGCACGGCAATGCGGTCCGACATCGTTAATGCTTCTTCCTGATCGTGAGTAACGAAAATAAATGTTATCCCCGTTTGGACCTGAATTTGTTGAAGTTCAAGTCGAACAGCTTGGCGAAGCTTAAGATCAAGCGCGGACAGTGGCTCGTCAAGTAGTAATACCTTTGGGCTTGGTGCAAGAGCACGTGCTAGTGCTACGCGTTGTTGTTGACCTCCAGATAATTGGTTAGGCATACGGTCTGCAAAATCAGAAAGCCGGACAAGTTCAAGGACCTCATCAACTCGAGTTTTAGCCCTTGACTTTTCTTGACCCAATCGAAGCAATCCAAACATGACATTATCAGTTACATTCATATGCGGGAATAAAGCATATTGCTGGAATACAGTATTAATTGGACGTTTGTTTGGTAGTAAGCCAGCAATATCTTGACCATATAGAAGAATTGCACCATTTGAGATTTCCTCAAATCCTGCAATCAATCGCAGTAAAGTCGTCTTTCCACATCCAGATGGGCCCAGTAAGGTAAAAAACTCATTATCACGGATATCTAAGCTCACGCCTTTTAAAGCAGTGAAACTACCAAATATTTTTGTTACGTTGTGTATATCAACTGCAATTTCACTGTCTTTAGACATTTTGGTCCCAAAATTCAGATACGGCTATACCCCTAAAACTTGATCTTCTATCCTATCTGAGGCAATTTGAGGGGTATATACCCCCAAAGAGGTAAAACCATGAATGCCGATAACTCCGAGGCACTGTTGGCTGAAACGATCAAGTCATTGAAAAAACGTAATTTTTCTTTTTATTTCAATCGATGGCTTCGTACTTTAGTAAACCACGACAATACAACAATTTTAGCTTATTTTGGAGATGAACCACCTCAAATTTTATTAACAGATTCGGAAACCAGAGCAGTTCATCAAAATATGTCGCATGTGTATATTAGTGGTGCTTACTTGCTAGATCCATTTTATGAATTACACAATTCGGATGCTGAAACAAATCTATATCGGATGTCAGATATTGCACCAGATCAATTCAGCCGAAATCAATATTTTTTGGAATATTATCAGAAAACTACCATACTTGATGAAATTGCGTTTATAATCTGGCCATCAGCTCAAATGAGTGTGCATGTCTGTTTGGGACGCGATATAAAATCTAAGCGTCGATTTACAATGCGAGAACTGTCTTCAGCAAAAAAGGTAGTTCCCATAGTTGAGACACTCGTTTGTGAGCATTGGGGAAATTTGCGATTTAGCAGCGAAGATCATGGAGAAAATGTTCTAGAGCGAATGATCCGATCAGTTGCTGAAACCCACGGTATAAATTTGACGAAACGACAGGCGGAAGTCGCATTATTAGTTCTCAGGGGGCATTCTTCTGCATCAATCGGGTTAAGACTAGGCATTTCCCCGCAAACTGTAAAAGTTTTCCGAAAGCAATTATATCGAAAATGCAATATATCATCTCAGGCAGAGTTATTTGCTCTAATCACACCACTGTTGGTAAATTAATAAATACTACATATCCAATTTTTAAATAAATTTACATCTTTTGAGGGAATATTACTCCGCGTTCGAAACTTGGATTAATGCATCAATAGCCAGAACTTCATTTTGATAAACAAAAAGAGGGTTTATTTCAATTTCCGCTATAGTTTCTATGTTCTCTTGATAGGTAATGGCGAGTTTATAGATTTCATCAGCTAACTTCGAGATATCTGCAACAGGGCGACCTCTAAAACCTTCAAGTAAGCGCCCAACCCGTAGACTTTTAATTGCACGGATTATTTCAACCGGCGTCGTTGGTAGAAGCAAAGTCACGGAATCAGCCAGCAATTCGACCAGAACGCCTCCGCTGCCTATTACTAAAGCAGCTCCAAATTGCGGATCTTGACGCATATTAATTATGAGCTCTGCCAAGGGGTTTTGAGACATTGCCTCAACTAAAAATAATTCACTAACTGCTTTTGCGTCATAGGCAGTTACATCAATTTTCATCTTTTCAGCTGCAAGATTTAACGAATGTTCATCTATAAGGTTAAGTACTACTGCTCCAGCTTCCGTTTTGTGTGCAAGTTGCGCACTAATCATCTTTAAGGCAACTGGATATCCTACTTCGATTGCCGCCTCACAAAGTTTCTTCTGTGATACAGATCTTCCTTTTGGTACTTTAAAATTATTTCTTTTTAACCATTCCTTACTCTCGCTCTCCGACAAAACCCTCCGCTCAACGCTGGGACGTCCTGGCAGTAAATATTCCAGCTTTTCAGATAAAATGCGAGACCGTGCTTCCCTCCAGTTGGCTGAGTCCTGAATGGCATTCAAAGTTTCGTGAATGCCTTGCATTGGAGCTACCCCCTTTGCAATTAGAAGTTGGCGGGTATCTAAATCCATATTTTCAGGTAAAGTCGCACAGATTACTGTAGGCAAACCTTTTTCCTGAGTTGCCTCCGCAAATGCGATAGCATCCGCTCTGTAAAACCCTTTAGAGCTGTCTAGCCCTGCTGCTGGGTAATCTTGTACTAAGACTGCAGTATTGGCTTCAATCGCCGAAATTGCTTTTGAGAATACTGGGTAAGTCTTCTCTGCCTGCCCCCAGATTGGAGTTGTATAGTCAAGCGGATTAGAAACTGTGGCAATGGCAGGCAACAGAACTGACAATTCATTTTCTTGCTCAGGATCTACTATTGGAAAAACTAGGTCAATCTTTTCTGCATGGTCTGCAAGCATCGTCGCGCCCCCACCCGAGCAGGTGAAGCCAGCCACCCGCTTTCCCTTGGGCGCCCCGACTATGCAAAGAAGTTTCAAAGTTTCTAGTAATTGAGAGGGATTAGTCACGCTTATAATCCCTGCACGTTGAAACAAAGCCTCATAAAGCTCAGCTGAACCAGAAAGAGAACCAGTATGGCTTACCGTTAACTCCGATCCAATAGCAGAACTACCAGTCTTTAATACGACCACTGGCTTACCTTTAGATAGCGCTTTTACAGCTGCTCTTTCAAACTTTGCGATATTTTGCAACCCTTCAAGGTGCAGTCCAATAGCTCGTACAGCCGGGTCGACGGCAAAGAATTCTAGAAAGTCCTCTGGTCCTAAAACCGCCTGGTTGCCCGCCGAAACCATATAGGCTAACGGCAGAGAGCGTTGGCTCATTGTAATATCAGACGAGAACATTCCTGATTGAGTAATAATCGCTGCACCATACCCAGGAGACCATCCCCCGTGCTCAAATGACCATAGCGCAGAATTGTCAATATAATTGATAATGCCATAACAATTGGGCCCAATTAAAGCCATGTCTCCTGTCGCATCTACCAAGTCTTTTTCTTTTTGATTATTCCCGGCTTCTTTGAACCCAGCAGAAAAGCACACAACACCACCAGTCCCAATAGCTGCAAGGCTACGCAACGCGTCGACAACATGATCTGCCGGAATGGCGAGATAAACTGCATCAGGTGCTACCGGTAAGTCTTCTATTGAGGCAACACATGCAACACCCTCAAGGTCAGACCTCTTTGGATTTACAGCAAACATTTTTCCAGCAAATCCTCGCCGACGAGCCTCATTAATTGCAATAATGGCATAGCGGCCGCCAATGAAAGCAATATGGCGAGGCTTTAAAAGCCGTTTGAAATTTTCTATACGTTGAGGTGTCATGCACCGAGGGGTCGCAGAATTGAACGCGTAATGATGTGGCGTTGAATTTCTGAGGTACCATCCCAGATACGTTCCAACCTACTGTCGCGCCAGAAGCGTTGTATCGGCATCTCCTCCATAAGTCCCATTCCACCAAAAATTTGCACCGCATCATCAGCAATTTTATTTAACATCTCAGAACAAAACACCTTAACCATGGCCGCATCAGCATCGCTCATAGAGCCCTGTTCTGCCCGTGATACAGCATCTTTAACCAGTAAATCTGCAGCTCTTAGGTTAATGGCTCCATCTGCCAACCTAAATCCTGTAGCCTGAAATGCACCGATAGGTTTGCCAAATTGTTTTCGATTTGCAGCCCAGTCTGTCGCCATATTCAAAATACGTTCAGCTTTCCCGCAGCAAGTGGCACCAACCCAAATACGTCCCATACCAAGCCATTTCCCAGCAAGCTGAAGACCATTACCTTCATCGCCTAAAACTTTCTCTGAACTCAAGCGGACATTATCAAAATGTAATTCATATGTATTATAACCTCGATAGCTGACACATCGAGTCCCTTGACGGCATTCAAAGCCGGCAACTCCTACGTCAACTAAAAACGCTGTAATACGCTTACGAGGCCCTCTTGGAGTTTCATCTTCACCAGTTGCCGCGAACACGATAGCAAAGTCAGGCATACATGGCCCTGAAACAAAGTGTTTAGAACCATTTAATATCCAATTATCCCCATCACGACGCGCATTGGACTTCATGCCCATAACATCTGACCCCGCATCAGGTTCAGATAAAGCAAATAACTCTCTTTTTTCGCCACGTACGGCCGGCAGAAGATATTCTTCTCGCTGATCGCCCTCACATGCCATTAACAATTCCGTTGGACGAGCTGCCCAACTTTGAAGTGCATGACTAGTCTTGCCATATTCCCGCTCAATAAGAGACATGGGCCCATAACCTAAACCACCACCACCTACCTCTTCGGGCAAATTGCAAGCAAACAAGCCCAATTCCTTCGACTTCGCCTCGATCGTGCGTCCAATTTCTTCCGGCACATGACCAAGACGGTCTATTTCTTCTTCATGTGGAAACATTTCCGTCTCCACAAATCGGCGAACAGTATCCATGAGTAAATTAATTTCTTGGCTAGCTTCCATTTTTCAAGTGTCCCTAATTACAATATGATGCTCTAAGCATCAGCACCCCTCAACTTAAGTTTATTTCGAGCCTCCTGTGGCGTTACTACCCGGGCACCCATTCGTTCAATAATCTCACAAGCACGAGAGACTAACTGAGCATTTGTCGCCAACACCCCTCGTTCAAGATAAATATTATCCTCTAACCCCACACGTACATTACCTCCCAAAGCAACTGCCGCCGCCATCATTGGCATTTGGCCGCGACCAATACCAAAACTGGCCCAACTCGCGCCAGCGGGCAATTGCGACTTCATGGCAACCATTGTTTCGACAGTTTGTTCGGCA
>Ga0160422_10001772_pt1 | contig 13445 bp, 16 predicted proteins | sample Fk160mmetaG_FD_108192 | JGI IMG/M metagenome (GOLD analysis project Ga0160422, IMG submission 108192) | Marine microbial communities from the Central Pacific Ocean - Fk160115 60m metaG | ecosystem: Environmental > Aquatic > Marine > Oceanic > Photic zone | place: The Central Pacific Ocean...
ATAAATTCATCAAGGAAGCATAAATCATACTTGCATATTTTAAATTATTAGAAGTTGGCCTTTGATATATCCAAATGATATATATAACTTCTCAAACAAAACATTAAGATCATGACAATTAAATACTTAATTTTATTTGTAGATTGAGATATAAGAATTAAGCTCTATATATGGTTTAAGGGGAACATGGTAATCTTTATAACTTAGAATCTGTATTAAAAGAAAGGGTCTTCTACTGGTTTGGGACCACATTGTATGTTTGACAAAGTTTTGGTATCTTTGGGAAACTAAGTTATTAAAGTTATAAAGGATAAAAACTCTATTCTTTTCACCTATTATTTAAATGCATAATAATTAGAAGAAACAAATGATCTTAAAAAAGTAGTTTTGGAGCTTAATTTAGAATTTTAAATTTCTAATTATTTTTTTTGATAAAGCAGGTTGTCTCGTTTTCTTTTTCTGTAATTGCTTCATGATATAAATTCCTACAATAACAATTCCTATCTCAATTAATATCCCAGCAACAATAAGTGTGTTCATAGAAAATTAATCATTAAATTTTTATTAATATAATACAAAATAAAAATTTCAAGTTAATTTTTGGATTATTAGTTAATAACCAACTTAAGAAACTCATTAATCGGTATATAGATCTATGGCTAAAGGAATATAGATTGTTTTAAATAAATTACTAATGATGTTTTTAGAACCGAAATAAAATTAATGCAAGAAAAATCAGAAACTATCCTCTACTTAAAATATTTATATTATTATCTTTTATTGGAGTAATATATTTTCGATCAGTTAATTTATTAAAACAATTTCTATATTTATATAGATCAAGCAGAAATGTTTAAAGCCATTTTATAATTTTGTTTATTATATATTTCAATTGATTTTTTAAATAAAATTTGTTTTACCCTTCCCCTCTTTCCCAAATCCGAGCCAAATAAACCATATAAGCCAGCCAATTAATGGAATTAAATTAATAAATATCCATTTCCAATCTTTACCAAAATTATTTAATCTTCTTATGTCTATGGCAATTTGAGGTAAAATGCAAATAATTCCGTAGATATTGAATCCTATTATTGTAATAAAAAAAGGTAAGGTAATTAAAGTGATAATCAAATTTGCTAACTGAACATACCACCAATCCTTTCTAATTGTTTCTCCTTTGAAATCAGTTAGATTCTGCCAGAAACTGAAATAAGCTGAATAGAGTTCATTGAAAAATATATTCATAAAAATTAAAAAAATTTATTTTTTATAAATTAACAAGTTTTTTATCATTTTATTCAATTTTTAAACTTGTCTTAAATTTGAAATAAATTTATTTTTCTTATTGCTATTTATCTATTTTGCATTATAAATTGTCTAAGATTTAAATAAGCTTATTTTTTATGAGATTTAAAGTAACCTTAAAAAAAGAAGGTAAAGAATTTGATGAAGTTGTAATTGCTAATAATAAGTATGATGCAATAAAAGTTGCTTTAAAAAATAATCCTGATTCTGAGGCTATTAATTCAGATTGGACCTTTAAGCTATAGAGGTAAACTCTATATTTTTATTTTGGTTGACAGTTAGTTTAAATTATATGTGTAAATAATCTATTCGTTATTATGGGAGAAGCTAAGAGAAGAAAAGAATTAGGAATTCCACCTAGAGAAAAACCAATTAAGTTACCGAAGCTTGATAAAGAATCTATTAAAAAAAATGTTAGGTCTACTTTGTATAAATATCCAATTATCCCATTTCTCTTTTATGGTGCTGCAATATTGGTCTTAATTGGGGGCGTAGTATATGTAATTAAATTTTATAAATTAATTTAAAATATCTCAAAAAGTCTTTTACTATAGAAAAATAATTTTTATATAGAAAAGAATTTGTTTGCGTAGCAGAAATTTTAATTTCATAAATTTATTAAAACAATAAAAACCCAAAAATGATAATCATTTTTATATTTTTAATATAGTTTAACTAATTATTATTTTTCAATTATGAAATTAAGATCCTCTATAAGAAGAAATTGATCAAGATAATATAGTAAAAATTAGAGATAGGATATATATAAAAAATTAGAAAAAATCTACTAATTAAAAGCGAAAGGTTGAATTCATTATTTTAAGAATATTTATTTTATAAGATTTTCCCACTTAGCTTTTACTGGGATATTTGGACTAGTCTTCGTAGTATTTTTTAGTGATTATGTTTTCTTTATCGCAGCAAAATTATTAAAAGTATTAATTATAGATTATTTGAGCAAATTATATTAATTGGATTTAATTGATATTTTTATTATTAGATCTAGATCAAGTAATCTCTTTTTATTTTGTAAATATTAAATATATATTATTTATAAATAGGTTTAATTCTTTATAAAGAATAATTCCTAACAATTAATCTTTTTTATTAGTTCTTTTAAATTACTCTTTCTCGGTTAGAATCTTAAGAGTTATTAAATTACTATGGATAATTTTAAAAATGTAGATGTTGATAAATTAGCAAATATTTATTTTGAGGGTAAGGTTATCAGTCGGAATATATATCTAAAAGATGGTTCCAAAAAAACTTTAGGAATTATGTTGGCTGGTGAATATGAATTTAATACTACTACTAGAGAGCTAATGGAGATTATATCTGGAAAACTAAAACTAAAGCTTAAGCAAGATAATGAATGGAAATTAATTACAAATGGAATGGACTTTAATATTCCTAAAAATTCTTCTTTTAAGTTAGAAGTTTTAGAGTTAGTAAACTATATCTGCTCATATTTTGAAGATTAAATTTATAAATAAATTTAAAAATATTCTTTAAAATTACTTCTATTCAAGTCAATAATTTGGTAAATTCATTTTTTATTTATTAATCAATAAAGGCATTGAAAGTCTAAATAAAAAATAATTTATTATTTTTAAAATATAATTAAGAGTATATAAATTATTATTTTATATGCTATTTGAATATCTTTTATAATTCAAACAAATAACTGTTCGAAGCATTCATAGGAAAATAAATAAATTTGGAGTCGCATGCCAAATTAACTATCCTATTAAATCTCTCAACTCTTCCATCATCTTTTTTATAGGTATTAAGAAAAAACATATTTTATAATGCTATATATTGTCTTTAAATTATTAATTTAGCCTAAGAATCTTTGATGCACTATTGTCATTAGATATATAAATGGCAAATTTAATTTATATATATGCAATAGAAAGATGTCTCAAAAAAAATCTACTCATACTAATAACTTCAAAGATGAAACAATATTGGATAATATTTTGTGGTTCATAGAAAATTATTTACCTCAAAAGAAAAAAAAATCATCACATGCAGAACTCAGCCTGGATAAATTTGAATCATTTACTATTCAAAAAATAAAAAAGTTAGCTTTTGACCGATCTAAATCATTGAGAGGAGATTTAAGCGATAAAACACTAACATTTACGGTTGGCAATTGGGCTTTACCTTATCTTAATTTCTTTAAAAGAATAAAAATTCTTAAATAGAAGTTTTTAATTAATTTATTCTAAAAATTCTTTAAAAAAGTTTTAAAGTTTTAAATATTCTTAAGTGATGACTTGAAGTTTAAAGAAGATAATTTATTAAATCTATTTCTTTTAACTAAACATATTATAAAATTTAAAATTAAGGAAAAAATAAACTAATAAATTGATTAAAAAATAAGATCATTAGAAAAACAACTTAAGAGATTAATAAAAAAAAGAGTTTAAAATAAGAATTTAAATTTACGATGGCTAATATCTTAACAAAGATGTTACATTTTCGTGTAATATCGATACATTACTGATGCGATACTGTATAGAAGATAGTGAAATTAACAAATATACAGTGGTTTGCTTTACATAATTTAATATTAGTGTTACATTAATTAACAATTGAGCTTTTACAGATGACAAACTCTTCTTACGTAACAACCGAATCCGGTGGCAGGCAGAATATGTTTCCCACTGAAACACGTCCATATATAGACGAATCTGTTTCTTATGAAGGATACCCTCAAAATGCAGAGAAAGTTAATGGTCGTTGGGCCATGATTGGTTTTATAGCGCTCTTAGGTGCTTACATAACTACTGGTCAAATAATTCCAGGTATCTTCTAATGAGTCCTCTAACAGGCTTTTTAGTTTTCATAATATTAATAACGGCCTCGCTAGTAGCTTATCTAACTAAGCAATTTCAACAAGAAAATTTAAACTATTCACCTTCAAATCTAATGTCAAATTCAACTAAAAATGTAAAAACTATCGAAAAGGAGAAAGTTGTAGCTGAAACCCTCAACGGTAGATTCGCAATGATTGGATTAATTGCAGCTGTGGGTGCTTACCTAACAACTGGTCAAATTATTCCAGGTTTTGTCTAAACAATTTATTCCAACTTTCACTCCTTAGAACAATGAACAACACAAAAACAACATATTGGCAAAATGCTGAAAAAACTAATGGAAGACTTGCCATGATGGGATTCTTTGCATTAGTCGTTAATTATGGATTATTCGGTTGGATTATACCTGGATTTTTTTAACGAAATAAAGTATTTAGTATAGGAAATATGTATTAACTAAAATTTAAAGATCATCATGAGAAAAGCTTGCTGATAATAATATAGGCAAGCTTTTTTATTAAATACTTTTAGTAAATTATTTGAAACACGATGAGTGATTAAAGAAATGGGATTCAATATGTAAAGCCTTTTATGTGTTATTAAGGAGGTATTATTTTAAATTAATTTATACTTTGAGATTACAAACTTTATAAATTTCATTTAGTAATCGTTTAATTTTCCTGAAGAATGAATCTCAGCTAATTCAGAGTATCCACCAATAAATGCACCATTTATGAAAATTTGAGGGAAGCTAGTATATTTAGTGATTTTATTGAGAGATTTGAAGTCATTATCATTCTTTATGACTTTGATTTCATGTTCAATCTGCAATGTTCTCAACATTCGAATAGCCCTTGCTGACCATGGGCAATCAGGGATTATATATATTTCAACATGCCTATAATGGATAATTTTTTCTTTTTTAATTAAATTATTATCAAGAAATCCAATCAACATGTCAGCCGAGTTGAGTATTATTGTTCCTTCTTTTAGGTGACCAGCCCACACATTGCAATTCCCATCTGAAAAACTTATATGAAGATGACAACTGTTAAAATCGATTGTGCCATTTAGAGATATTATTTCTAAAGTATTTTTTATTAAAGTTGATTGTTTTTTCCCTGGACATTGAATTCTGGCTTTAGATAAATTACCCACAATACTTAAAATATATCCAGCTTTATTTTCCTTCTTAGCCATTTCTTGAAGGGAAATAAGAAGATCCCTTCCAGTTTCAAGTTTAAATATCTTTGGATAAATCACTTGCCCTTTTTTTTCACATTCCATATTAACTTTTTATGGGTTTGTTTGGTAATATCCCGTAATCATAAAGTATTTAATTATGATCTCTTTTTTATTAATTTTAATTTCAAACTTAGGTAAACAATTTTATTTTCAAATATCTAAAACTTTCTATAATATTTACTTAATAATCACAATTAAATATAAAATACTTTTTAGAAAATAGTATTAAATTCCTTCCTTATTTTGTCATATTCCCAATTGAAATTATTCATAAGACCATCAACTTCTTCTTTGAATTCTCTTAATTCATTTATCTTTTTTTTGCCTTTATTATAAATAATTGATTCAAATTTCCCTGGCATTAAGTTCTCTACCCAATAACCCGATAAACAATAAATTTTATTGGGGATAATATTTAAAATTATATAATTATTAGAAGTTTTATATTGATTAATCATTTTATTCATTAAAGAACCTTTTGTTTGGTTCACTCCAAATCTTAATATATCTTTAGAAAGTGATTTAACTTTTTCTGAGATATTTTTTCTTCTTTTTATTGAGTTTCTTGAAAGTATCTTCTCAAGGGAATAACAATAATCAAATATTCTTGTATTCTCTTTCTTTGATGGATAATAGACTGCAATCATTGAAATAAGTAAAAAAGAAGTTAAAAAAAAGTTTTTTAAACATTTTGATTTAATATTTTTCTCTGACATTTAATTGGCATAAAATTTTAGAGTTCAAAATAATCTTAATAGATAAAAAAATAGACTCTAACGTCTAACGTTGAGCCTAGGTGATGGGGATTCCTATCATGACAAAAAAATATGAAGATGACAACCCCGCAAATAGGTCGAATTATTATATAAATACTCCACATATAGTTCTATTATTTTTTCACAGCTTGATTATTAAGATCTCTTTTTATGAAGGTTGTTAAATTATTAAATTTTAACTTATATATGTTTTAGATAAGTAACCAATGTATTAGATATTAGAATTTTAGTACTTATTAAGATTTAATTTGTTTTGCTAATAAACAATAAATTGCTTTTGAGACTTACTTTTTTATATTAATTAACCCAAAAAATACCTTTTTTGTGTTTGGAGTATGAATAAAGATTTGAATATACTTTCATGATATGAATTAGTCATAATAATTTTTATTAAATAATCTACAATCTTAATAAGTATTAATTACTGTGAATTTGTATTTAATGTTTATATTTTTTAAATATTTAAATATGTTTAAAAAATCTTACTTATTTCTAAACTAATATATTAAATCTTAAAAGTAAAAGCACTTTTCAGTTTTTTTTATAAGTGCCTAAGCTCTTACAATCCTTTGGCAATATGCGTCGAGTAGTTCTACTGGAACTTTTAACTTCTTAGCTGTTTTTAGTTCGTTTGTTTCAGCTTGTTTATCAGTACCGAAAGAGTAAAAAGCAAAGTATCGAGAACAAGCCTCCTTATTAAAAGCTAATTTTGAATTAACTCTTAAATGCGCTGATATAGACATTAAATTAATAACAATAATTCCTAATAAAATGTATAGAGGATATTTTTTGATAAAGGATAAAGTTTTACTATTCATTTAATATCCAATTTTATTTTTGGGATTTGTAATCCAGATAATCACTTTGTACAACTTATCTAAGAATATAATGAATCAATAAGCCAGTAGGGGCAAAAGATTTAAAAGAAAAGTAATTATGAGGTTAATGTTAAATTAATTGTAAATTTATGTTCTTAGATGTCAAGGAGCGAACATCAAAAGCCGTCAAATAAGATGTAGTATTTGTAATATTCTTCATAGAAACTTACTTGAGAATATATTCTCTTGAATAATTTGATAAAATCTAAGAAATACTTTTTAGTAAAAAAATATTTTTAATAATAATTTCCGATGTTAGGGTGTTCTTAATAAAGAAATTGCATTAAAAGTAGAATGAAAAAGTTTCTGCGATATATCTTTTCAGGAATTATAAATACAATAGTCACATATATTACCTCAATAATTCTTTTAAAAATATTTAATATATTTTTAATTATGAGTAATTTATTAGGTTACATAGTTGGTATTTTTGTTTCTTTTTATTTGAATAGAAATTTTGTATTTAGAAGTAATCAAGTTGGAATAAAAAAACAATTTTACAAATTTATTTGTGCTTGTTTATTTTCTTATTTTATAAATTTAATTTTTTTAATTATCTTCTCCTATATTTTTAATTTAAATGATTATATTTCACAAATTTTATCTATGTCATCATATAGTTTGACTTTTTACTACTTGTCGAATAAGTATATTTTCTAAATTATTATTTTTGGCAAAGTTCTAAACCATTATCCCATTTAAGACACTCCCAATTATTCTCTTTAGCAGTCTTTATATATTTTTTCTGCAATTTGTTAGAAGAGTCCCATCCAGGATCCATTGGATTAAGAAGTAAAATATTAAATTCTTTTAAATCTGAACTAATATCATCCTCATCTTTTGGATATTTTATGAAAGATCTCTGGGATAAATGAGGGACTAAATAACTTGTCGTGATCACATTTGCATTTTTTGGTATTTCCTTAAATGCTTCCCTAGCTGGAATGATAGAATCCAAACGACTCAGGTAGGGTCCTGCAAAAAAAAGAGGCTTAGCTAATGCCGCCCAACAAATAATTATCCATAGGAATGTTTTCCTACTATAAATGAATATATACTTATTCTTTGCTATGCCATTTATTACAGAGACTACAATTATAAGAACAATTGGGAGGCTGTACTGGTGAATCAAAGTTCTTTGTGAAGAAGATTCTGAAAGAATATTTGATAAAACTAATGGAAATGAACTTATTAATGTAAGAAAAGAAATGTTTTTCCAAAAAATGAAAGCTGGGGCAAATAAAATTAATAAATAAAATATTGAATCAATTAAATTTATGTTTTTTAGAACATATAGTGGATTCAAAAATAACGTAAATAATATTTCCATGAACGAATCCCCATAATTCGAATATCTAGTTAGAGCCATTACAGATCCTTTATCGCCATTAAGTATTGGGTACATCAAATTATTTAAGAATAAAAACCAGAGTATAGAAATCAACAAAAGAATAAAGGCTCTTCCAAATTTCTTTTTGAAAATTTGCTCCAAACCAAAACCAAAAATTAAAAGTACTAATCCATCTCTTGTTCCAAGAATTAAAACAGTAAGCAAAATTGAGATACTGAAATTCTTGTTTTTTTCGAAATAATAATAAAAGGCAATCCAAGGCATTGCCCAAACCTCTGGATGAAAATCAAATAGATTTATATTAAAAACTACAGGCTGTAGAAGCCAAAAAGTTCCAATAAGAAATCCAACCTTACTGCTTAAGTTATTCTTTTTGCAAAGAAGCCATAGAGGAATTGTTGTAAGGCATAGAGATAAAGATTGTGAAAGAAATAAAATATTTATATCAGGAATTAATTTATATACCACTGCAAATATGTAAAGTGTCCAGGCACCATGATCTGCAAACATATGTAATCCAGTCATGGTTGAATATGAAGGTAAATTTTTACTAGTGAGCCAGATCCATTGATCAAATAACCCTAAATCAAAAGCGTTACTTTGCAACAAATAATGTCTTAAGACGGCTAGTACAAAAAATGTAAGAGAAGAGAAAGTAGTAATTAAAAAAAGTTTCCTAAAATAAATATCACTTCTAAAATTATTTGACTTATCCATAAAAAAATTACTTAATTTTTATAAAGTACTTTTTTCTCTTCAACAATATATAGAGGTCTATTTTTTGTCTCGAAAAATATATTGCCTATATATTCTCCCAATAGTCCAATAAAAATTAACTGAATACCAGAGGAGAGTAATAATGTCATACAAATTGCAGCCCACCCTGCGACCCAATTTTGCGTCAATAATCTTATGTATAAGACATAGACTATGCCAAAAAATGATAATGAAGAGAAAAAGAGACCCATGAAAGTAGCAAGCCTTAGAGGTCTCCTTGAAAAATTGGTTAGACCCTCAATTGCAAAAGAAACCATTTTCCTCAAAGAATATTTCGTAACTCCAGCAAAGCGCGGATCTCTCTCATATAAAACACTTATTTGATTAAAACCAACCCATGCGATCAATCCTCTCATAAATCGACCTTTCTCTGAAAATTTTTTTAATTCATCAATTACAGTTCTATCAATCAATCTGAAATCACCAGTATCAAGCGGTATTTTTATTCCTGAAAAAAAATTCAATACCCTATAAAAAATGAATGCGGTAAATTTCTTAAAAATATTTTCTTGTCTTCTAATAGTTCTTTGACCGTATACCACCTTATATCCTTGTTCCCACTTTTCAATCATTCTTTCAGCGATTTCAGGAGGGTCTTGTAAGTCCGCATCAATGATAACAGAGGCAGATCCTGAACAATTGTCTAATCCCGCTTGAACAGCTTGCTGATGTCCAAAATTTCTTGAAAAACTTAATAAAATTATCTTCAAAGGATAATTTTTAATTCCAAGAATAGTCTTCTTAGTTCTATCAGTACTTCCATCATTAATTAAAATTAATTCCCAATTATATTTATCTATTTTTTTTGAAACTTTTCTTATTCTTTTTAATGTTTCTAAAATTACTTTTTCTTCATTAAAGCAAGGAACAACCCAAGATATCGTTTTCTTCTTTTCCATAAATATCTTTGATAAATATTTATCATTATTAATAATTATTTTATCACCATGGTTTAAATTAAATTGTAATGGAACGTAAATTAGCCTAAAAAAATATATAGATAATTAATATAAAAAAAATTTTAAAAGTAGAAACCTTATTCTTAAATTAGCTTTCCAATCTCAATAAATTGTGTTTTGTTTGTATTAAAATAAGTAATATTTGTGCACTTATGTCTTTAAAAGATTTCCTATATTTTTCTTTTAAATAACTTTAGATTTCTTGAAAATTCCGTCCAAATATTGCTTTATTTAAAAAGGCAAAGCACTCAGAAACTTGTAGGAAATAAGTTAATACTAAATAAAATCAAGTGAAGCGAATGGGTTGTCCTTTGATTTGGGATCACTAGTTCTCAGGTTCAAATCCTGTTGCCCTGACTCTTAGATTCAAATTTATGTAAAGGTTTCCTATGCTGCCTTTTTTATTAGAAAATTGTCTCATATTGAGAAAGAGGATCTTAAATGGAACTAGTATCTTCGAAGATCCCCTTTAGGTAAGTAATTTAGAATAGTATAAATAGTAAGATCTCATTTTTTAGTAGATGTACTACCTCGCGAACATTAATCAAACCCTAGCTTTACCTACTGCTGTTAGTATTTAAGGGTGAGGTTATTTATTGCAAATTTTAGTTCAAAAAGTTGAAATCAGAAGATTTTTTAGTATCTTTATTTTAAATTATTTACTTATAAAGGAAAGAATATGAATTTTCATAATAGGTCACTTCCACCTGTGAAAAATCCTTCAAACAGTATTTTGATCGAACAGAAATTTAGTAATGTAGATAAAGCATTTAGAGAATTAATAGTTATTGCTAAAAGACTTCCTAGGACAAAAGAAATTATTAATGATAATTATTACTGGAAAGGTGTTTGTAGAAGTTTCTTTTTTAGATTTCCAGATGAACTTGAAATCTTGAAAATTGAACAAGAAGGAAATAATGATGATTCTTCAGGAATTATCCAAATCAAATCAACTTCACGTTTTGGTCAATCTGATTTTGGTGTAAATAGAAGGAGAATAGGTCTCATTCTTGCCAAATATGATCATTTTTAATGAAACTCTTACTACTTGAATTGCTTCTAATCTAGTATCTACAAAAACTTAGTATTTTTTCAATTCTATAATTCATATTTTTAGTACTTATCATAAACTTTATGTGTAAAAAACCAATAAGTGAAAATAAACTAAAGCTTGCATATTCTCATAATAAATTGTTTATATTTATTGAATGGTTTAAGTAAAGTTAATAATTCCTAAAAAACATTAATAATTTTTTATCTATCAAAGCAAATCTCTTAATTTTTAATTATATTTTTGTATTATAAGATTAAATAAATAAAATCAAAATTAAAATAATGGCAAACAAAATAAAGAATAAAAAAAATGATCAAAATTATCTTAATGTAATGCTTGAAACAGCTTTTGCTGAAATAGGTTCAGCTTTAGAAATGCTAGCAGCATGCAAAAAATCAGAAAAAAGTACTTTTGCTTTTGGATATTTCCAGCATGCAAAAGATGAATATAATCATGCTGATACTTTTCTCTCACTTTTAGGAGATTATGCCAAAAATCTACCTTCAGATATTTCAAGAGATTTTAGATATAGCTCAAGTGCACTTATGACAAAAGGTTATGTATCTAATGATGGTTTCTTAATTGAAACAATGAAATTGAAAGATTTTATTGCATATGTTTATACTAATGAATTACTTGCTAAAAACTCTTTTGAAAAGATCTTAAAATTAGTTAAGAAAGATAGTCAGGCAGGATTAAAAATTAGTCAAATAATGAATGACGAATTAAGACATCATGGTATGGCTGAGGAACATTTTTTAAAATATTATCCAAAATTGCAGCCATGGCAATTAATGTTTTATAGATTAAGAGAGACGTTAATGAATAAGAGTAGGAAATTTTATGATAAGAATTTGAGATTTCTCGATAAAGTTCTAACCCCCTTATATTTCTCATTAGCTTTTTGTGCGGGGAAAATTCTCCAGCTAATCGATCTTAATGAATTTGATAGGAAAGGTAAAGACTTGATGCAGGTAAAAATTAAATCTATCCTTTAATTAAACAAAATGTTCTTAGGAATAACAGGATATAACCATGAATCTTCAGCCGCTCTGGTTGATAATAATGGAGTTCTGATAGATTATTGTAAAGAAGAATATTTAAGCAGAATAAAGGGAGATAAATCATTCCCTAAAAGATCGTTAGAGAGAATTATTAAAGTTAATAATTTAGATAAAAAAATAATTAAATCAATAGCGTTTTATGAAAGACCTATGAGTGCATTTTTATTCCCCTTGAAAACAGCTGCTTCATACTTACCTGATAGTTTGCCTTTTATGAGTCATCAGCTACGTAACTTTAATAAAAGTTCCATAAATTGTTTTTCAGATGTTGCTGATTTGCTACCAGGATTAGAAAAGAAGCTAATTTATCTTGATCATCACTTATCACATACTTTGACGGCTTTACCATATTCGGATGAAACACAGAATGTATGTTCAGTAGTTGTTGATGGCTTTGGAGATAGAAATACTACTTCTATCTCTTATGTAAATAAGCCTTTAGAAATAAAAGAGCTTTGGGATTGCAAATATCCTTCTTCTTTAGGACTGTATTATTCAACAATTACAGACTTTCTTGGATTTCAAATAAATGAAGGGGAATATAAAGTCATGGGTTTGTCTTCATATGGTAATGAAAATAGTGATTTAGCTAAGAAAACATCAAATCTAATATGGTTTGATAAAGATAAAAATTCTTTAAAACAAGAAATGAGTTTTTTTAAATATCATTTATCACCGACTGATTCATTTAGTGATGAATTAATAGAGTTATTAGGCGAGCCAAGAAATCCATTCAAGAAATTACTCCCTGAGGATAAGGACTTTCAAAAATATGCAGATATCGCTAAAGGGGCACAAATTGCGACTGAAAGGATACTTTGTGAAATTTTTTCATATGCCCATCAATTAACTGGTTGCAATAGATTTCTATTCTCTGGAGGTGTTGCGTTGAATTCAGCATCTTTGAGAAAAATAGCTAATTTAAAATTTATAGAAAAATTAATAGTTCCTCCTAGTCCTGGTGATGCGGGCAGTTCAATAGGTTCAGCATATTATGCTTATTTGAAAGAAACTAACATTTCAAATCAAAACTTTAAAATACCCTCTTTATTTCCTTGCAAATCTCCTAATGATGATTTGTTTTCACTAAGTAGTAAAATATTATCTATACATTGCGAAAAACTTACGGATAGTATTGATGAATCCGTCGGATTAATATCTGATTTAATATCTAATGGTGAAATTATAGGAATAGTAATTAATAATGCAGAAAC
>Ga0160422_10001773_pt1 | contig 13443 bp, 10 predicted proteins | sample Fk160mmetaG_FD_108192 | JGI IMG/M metagenome (GOLD analysis project Ga0160422, IMG submission 108192) | Marine microbial communities from the Central Pacific Ocean - Fk160115 60m metaG | ecosystem: Environmental > Aquatic > Marine > Oceanic > Photic zone | place: The Central Pacific Ocean...
AAGAGAGGAGAGCCAAAGAAAGATGTCAAAAAGGATTTACAAAGAACAGATATACCAGAGCAAACGATTGATGCAGTAATTAAAAAAGCTGAAGAGGGTAAGGATGAAGAGTTCTGGACAAAGAATGATAAAGGAGTAATCAAGATAGTTCCTATGTACTTCAAAAAATTTTTAGAGGACAATGGCTTCTATAAGTATGCACCAGAGGGAAGCAAAAGCTTTGTGTTTGTCAGAGTAACTAATAACCTTATAGACCATTCAACCGAGAAAGAGATAAAAGATTTCGTGTTAGACCACCTGTATCAAATTGAAGATGTATCAATTTATAATTACTTTGCAGAGCAAACTAGGTACTTTAAGGAGGAATTTCTCACATTAATTAACACAATTGATGTAATTTTCATAGAAGATACAAAAGATAGCTCATACTTATACTTCAAAAATTGTGCAGTTAAGATTACAAAAGACAAGGTTTCAAGCATAGATTATGTAGACTTAGATGGGTATGTTTGGAAAGACCAAGTGATAGACAGAGCCTTTAGAGAATGTCTTCAGACTGAGTGTGATTACAAAACATTTATTAAAAATGTCTGTGCAGGTGATGAAAAGAGAACTATATCTATGGAGTCTACGATAGGCTTTTTAATGCATGGACATAAGAACCTCTCATATTGTCCAGCAGTAATACTTAATGATGAAGTAATCTCTGACAATCCAGAGGGAGGTACTGGTAAAGGTATTTTTATGAACGCTCTGAGTCATATGAAAAAGCTTGTCACTATTGATGGTAAAGCATTTGCTTTTGAGAAATCATTTGCCTATCAGCTAGTATCAGTTGACACTCAAATATTATGCTTTGATGATGTAAAGAAATACTTTGACTTTGAAAGATTATTTAGTGTGGTAACAGAAGGTCTGACACTTGAAAAGAAAAACAAAGATGCAATTAAAATACAATTTAGTAAGAGTCCAAAGATAGCTATAACCACAAACTATGCCATCAAAGGAAATGGTAATTCTTTTCAAAGAAGAAAATGGGAATTAGAATTGTTTCAGCATTATAGTAAAGCTTATACACCACAAGATGAGTTTGGTAAATTATTCTTCGGAGATTGGGATGATGATGAGTGGTGTGTGTTTGATAACTACATGATTGAATGTCTTCAGTTGTATCTCAAAGAAGGCTTGATTGAGAGTGAGTTTGTTAATCTGAAGGTAAGACAACTATCAGCAGAGACATCGCATGATTTTATCGAGTGGTGTGGACTGCTTGAAGGTCAGCAGGAGAATGAGAAGTTAGCAGTAGGGATTCAGATAAATAGAAATGAGGTTTACTTTGATTTCATTAATGAGTACCCTGACTATGCACCAAAATCAAAGATGACTATTAGTAGGCAAAGGTTTTATAAATGGCTTCATGCTTATGCAGAATTTAAGACTGGACTACCTGCAATAGAAGGAAGAGATATGATAGGAAGGTGGATTAGATTACAAGAACCTGAAGAAGAAGCACCATTTTGAAATTTAGAGACTATCAAATAGAGATTATAGACAAAGCCGTTGAGGTTTTAAAAGCCAACAGATTTGTTTACTTGTCAATGCAAGTAAGAACAGGCAAGACTCTGACTGCTATGGGAACTGCTCAGAAGCTAGGCGTTAAGTCGATGTTGTTTGTAACTAAGAAGAAAGCTATCTCTTCTATCGAAGCTGACTATAAGAAGCTTAATCCGAACTACGAGATAATTGTAATTAATTATGAGAGTCTGCATAAGGTTCAAGGAAGGTTTGATTTGATTGTGCTGGATGAAGCTCACTCGATGGGAGCATTACCTAAGCCAAGTAAAAGAGCCAAGCAAGTTAAGGAGTTAATCACTCTAAACCAACCCTTTGTTATTCTGATGTCAGGAACTCCAACACCAGAGTCATTTTCTCAGATGTATCATCAGGTGTATGCTTGTCCAAAGAATCCCTTCAGTAGTTTTAAAAACTTTTATGCTTTTGCCAGAGTGCATGTTAATGTATATCAAAAGAAGCTAGGCGTTCATAGTGTGAATGTTTATCTTGATGGCAAACAAAGCATAATTGATGAGATGAAACCATACATGATTAGTTACACTCAAAAGGAGGCAGGGTTTAAAGCTCAGACAAACGAGCATGTCTTAAAGGTGAGATTGAAAGACAGGACTTATGAGATTATAGAACAGCTGAGAAAACATAAGGTAGTGGAGAGTGACAAAGTGAAGGATGCTATACTAGGAGACACCGCAGTGAAGGAGATGTCCAAAGTTCATCAGCTTTGTTCTGGTACAGTAAAGTTTGAGAGTGGTGAGAGTATGATTATTGATAAAACAAAAGCTGAGTTTATACGAACTAAATTTAAAAATAAGAAGCTGGGAATATTTTATAAATTTACTGCCGAGTATAAGGCTCTTAAGGAGGTCTATGGCGATGATTTGACTAACGAATTAGAGGAGTTTAAGACAACCAATAAAAATATAGCTCTTCAGATAGTATCTGGAAGGGAAGGAATCAGTTTAAAAGAAGCTGATTGTCTTGTGTACTATAACATTGACTTCAGTGCTTTGAGTTACTGGCAGTCAAGAGATAGGATGACAACCAAAGACACCAAGGTCAACGATGTCTATTGGATTTTTTCAGAGGGAGGTATAGAAGAAAACATTTACAAAACAGTGTCAAAGAAAAAAGATTATACCCTCAGACACTTCAAAAAAGATTTATTAAGTTTATAATTATGAAAGAAAAAAAATTAATCGAGATGTTAAATCGAGTAGATAAGATTGAAAAAACTATGGAGCTTATAATTAAAGAGGTTAACAACCTTAGAAATTTTTCAGTTAGTGTGCTTGAAGTTTCTAAGAGGATGCCTTCTTACGAAAAAGCTGTTAAGAAACTAAGACAGGATATCGACAAGGAACAAAAGGAAAAAGAAAAAGAAAATAAATAGTTTAATTTTGTAGTATGACAGAGCAACAGATTCAGTCAAAAAAAATAAAAGAATTAGAAGCTGAAGGTTACTTTGTTATTAAGCTAATTAAAACAAATAAGAATGGTATACCTGATGTTGTAGCTTTACATAAAATACATGGTGTTAAATTTTTTGAAATTAAAACTCAGAAAGGTAAAGTATCAAAGCTTCAACAGTATAGGATAAAAGAATTAAAAGAACATGGATTCAAAACAGAGATTTACAGGGGATGAATACTATTATGAAATGGAAGAAACTTTTTTAGAAGACCTTGAAGAGCTTCCTCCTCTTTATAGTGCAGCCATCATTATGCAGTTAGATAAATTAGCCTCAGAGATGTATGAAGAGAATAGAAAATCTATGCCAAATAAAAAATTTGGTTTGGTAGCTGGAGTCGTACCATTGTCCGAAGCTCTTTTTTTTAGCGTGGAGTATTTAAATTCTAAGAGCATGTTTCCATTGTTTTATAAATTTAATATTATATCTTCGGATGAATATCTTGACTACTTAAACTTAAATAAAACTATAATCCATGATAATCGAAACACAAAATCAAATTAAAATAATTAGAGATGCGGTTGAAAAACACTTCAATGTAAATTTAAATCAACCAAGTAGAGTACGAAAGACTACCCATGCAAGATATATTTATTTTAGATTATGTAAAGATTTTACTTTTTCTACTTTATACGAGATAGGTAATGAAGTTGATAGACATCACGCAACAGTGGTGGAGGGATTAAAACAATTTGATAATATAAAGTTTATTAATGACCGCCAATATTTAAATCCTTATCAAAAGCTCAGAAACTATCTTTATGATAAATTATTAATAAAAGGAAGCGAAGATAGTTATATAACTATGAAAGAGCTTATCAACCAAAATAAAATACTAAAAGAAAAATGTAAACTTTTAGAGGAGGAATTGGAAAAAAATTCCTAACTTTAAATCACATCCGCTTATGTCTTACAATGTAAATGACATCGAAAAGATACTTAGCTTCACGAGTTGGAGTAAAAAAAAGAAAATCGATAAGCTTTTAGAGATTGATGCAGATTTGTACTGCAACCTAGGGAAAGAAACAAGTAAAACACAAGTAGCTAATGTAAAAAAGCTCTCTAAAAAAATATATAGAGCTATTAAAACTGTCGACGAGTACACAGGAAGGTTATTGTTAAGAGAACAGTAAACCTTATAAAATGAATATAACACCGCTAGAAAAAAAGCGCATACAGAACATTAACTTCATAATGTCTTATATTCATGAATCCGTAAATCAAATCTATGAAACTTTAATTGACCAAGAGTATGATAATACTCGGAAATCTATATTGACTCTTAATAGTAAATTAAAATCTATTAACGAATCAATAAACCATGAGTTATAAAGACTTTCGTCCTCGCCTCAGAGGAAACAAAAAAACAGCATTTGAAAACCTAACTAAAAAAGAAAGAAGAATATTAGTGATAGGAGACCTTCACGCACCTTTTACGCTTGAAGGATATATTGACTTTTGTATTGACACTTATGCGAGATATAATTGTAATCAAGTAATATTCATTGGTGATATTATTGATAATCACTATGCAAGCTTTCACACTACAGACCCTGATGGTCTTGGAGGTGGTGATGAGCTAGAGTTAGCAGTAGAGGATGTAGCTAAATGGTATGAAGCTTTTCCTGTTGCTGATATAACTATCGGAAACCATGACAGAATGATAATGCGTAAAGCTTTTGATTCACAAATTCCAAAGAGATGGATTAAAAGTTACAACGATGTACTTGGAACTCCAGACTGGAACTGGGTAGAAAACATTGTATATGATGATGTCCTTTACGAGCACGGTGAGGGAAGTCAGGCTGCAATGAAAGCAAGGAACAATATGATGTCTTCTGTATGTGGCCACACTCATACTTCTGCGTATGTACAATGGTATGTTGGTAAAAGGTTTAGAGTGTTTGGGATGCAAGTAGGTTGCGGTATTGATGCTAAAAGTTATGCAGCTGCCTATGCAAAAAACTTCAAACGCCAGGCTATTGGCTGTGGCGTTGTTATTGGAGGGCACACTGCTTTTAATTGTTTAATGAACCTATGATGTCAAAAAGACCAGTAGTAGATTTTATGTTGGTAATATTAATAAATATTATTATTTTCTACGCTATCTTCCAATACGTCTTTTAGCTCTTCGTTGAGTAAGTCGTTTACGAGTTTTACTTTTCGGATGCTTTCTGTTGGGAAGAGAATCTACATCTTTAGTTTCTCTAAGCCACTGTTGTGCCATGTCAGGTTTTTCTCTGAACATCCATCTCATTTGTGCTTTACTTTGGAACGGCATAATTAATCAAATATTTCATCAAGTTCTAAATCTAGGTCTAAGTCAAGGTCTAAGTCAAGGTCTAAGTCTGTATCTGTTGAAGGTGTTATTAGTTTTGTTTTGGTAGTTTTACGAGGCCCAGATATTTGATATTCTGAGAAGTTTAATAATCTTAAAACAGCTTCACCCAAGTTTTCATAGTCACCATCTATAACTTTCTGGACATTTTCAGTCCATCTTTTAGTGGTTGAAACTGGAGCACCTGTAAGTTCAAGCATATCCAATAAAGCTTTTTGTATAGCTTCAGCACGCTTGACTGGGTCAACAATTGCTAATGCACTAAACAAATCACCAATTGGCTTTGCAACTCTATCATAGAATGGTAATGCAGGGACTTGTCCTGACCAAGGTTTTCTTTGATAAACATCAGCAAAATATGTAATCATTTCTCCAAGTATGAACAATGCGTTTAAATTACCAAGCACAGCAGCTCTAATTAAATCTTCATCATCATCATCTCTAAATGGTCTAAGAACACCTGGAAGTCCAAGAGATACATATTGAAATATTAGAGGCATTACAAAATGATATAATACAAAAGTTCTTATGTTTTGACCTATCGTTCCTTTACCGGCTTTAGCATCCATAGCTTTTAATTTTCTACCAAGATTTCTCAAAGCTATGATTTCTTTTCTCAGGTATTGCTTTGGTGTAGTTAAATACATGTTTAACTGACGAGTTATTGGGTCTGAGTTTTGAAATATATCTCTATCCTGTAAGTCTTGAGACTGCTGAGTAGTTTTAACATCCTTTTCAAATTTAACTATTGCATAATCTATTGCTTCTTGCTCTGTTGCAGTTGGATTATTTTTTTTGAAATCAGCTTTATAATATGAATAGTTTGGCAGACCCCCTAGCATTATTGCAGTTCTATCACCCCACTTTATCATTGACATTAAAAAATTGACTGCCCATATATTACTTTTAGTGGGAATAAAATTTGCAAAGGCTTCTGGATTATATGTTTCAATTGTTCTAAGTATATTATCATTTTTTCTATCCTGCATGTATACTGAATTGTCCCTAACTTCTTTCCATATTTTTACTTGTTCTGATTTATTTTTTGCAGAATATTCAATCCAATTTGCTGGCCCAATCTCATTCATAAAAGTTGGTATAGAAGTAAGCTGTTTTATAGCTATACTTGGATTTAATCCTAGTGTTGAAAATATAAATACATTGTTAAAATTATTTAATATTTGACCTGCTTTAATTCTTCCTTTGGTAATACCTCTTACTGCTATTTTATCAACCATATTAGTTACTAAATTGTAAAATTGCTGACCATGTATATCTACTATAGCATCTTTGATATATTTATTTTTAAATAATTTATCTATGTTTCTTAAATTCTCTGCATATGCAGCAAAGTATTCCATTTCTCTTGCGTAATTGAAAACATTATCAACTATACTTACAGCTTGAAGTGGGTTATTATTTCTTAATCTTAACTTAGTAAAGTTTGAGGCAACCTGTGTATTAAATGGTTCGTTATCTCCAAGCAAATTTACAGGCTCAAACTCCATTCCTTCTCTGATAAGTGGGCCTGAATAATATTTATTAAATGGCATATTGGTTCTGTATATTTTTTTATATACTTGATTATAGTAAGGATAAACCGATGGATAATATTCATTAACAATAAAATCTGCCATTGTTTTTGCTTTATCATCTAACCTTGCCTCCATATCAGCCATGGTCTCAGCATACTTTTCTCCAAACATTTTCTTGAATGTGTTTAAAAGAGCTGGGTCTTTGAATTGTTGAACGTAATTAGCCATTTGATGTTGAGATAAATACATAGTATTTTCTAATATAACTTCATCCAAAGCTCTTTTAGTTTGGTCATTTTTATTTTTATTATAAGTTTCTTGCGCTTTATCTACGGCAGCTTTATCTTTATAGAACTCGTTATCTGTTTGCTCAAAATCTCTATAAATTTCTTCATATCTTTTACCATATATTTCAAAAAGTTTATTAGTCATTAAATTTCTGAATATCAACATTCTTTCTTTAAACTTTCTAGTTGAAGCATCTACTTTGTTTGTAATTAACTCTTGTAGATTTCCCCCAAACATTTCACCTGGAAGTACATCTAATCTATCCATCAACCCTTCCATTGCTTCTGCTGCTCCAAAACCAAAACTATCATTTACATATCTTATAAACTCGTACAACTCAATGATTTTTTTTCTAAAAAAATTATCAGATTTTTCTTTTCTTTTTATATTCTGTCTTTTTGTTTGTCTTTTTTCTAACTGGCTTTTATAATCAGGCGCCTGCATATCTACTTTTTCACCAGTAATAGATTCAAAACCAATTTGTATATCATTTCTATACTCCCTGTTTGCTAGCTCTAATTGTCTTTGTAGTTCCTGCCTACCTCCCTTAATTAAAGTTTCTAATTCACTTAAAGTATTAAGAAGTAAATCAGTGGTATACATATCATCCATTTCCATCAACATAGCTTTATTATAATTTAAAGCTATTTGTATATCTGTAGCTTTAGCAAAGTCTTCGTCTGTTGATTCTTCATTAAGACCAATTGCAAAAAGCTCAGCATTTAATTTATCTATTTCTTCTTGAGCTTTCTCCACACTAATCCCAGAAGCAAATAAACTATTTTTTATTCTTTTAATCCTTGCGTTAGTATCAACATCAACTCCTTTCGCTTTCTTTCTTCCTGATACAACTGCTTCATATTTTTTTGCTAATAACTTATTTATTTTAGATAGTATAATTCTGTTGTTTTTTGTAACAACAACATCCATTACTTCCTCCATTAAGTTTTCCAAGTTAGCCTGTGAAGATTTAGAGTTTACCTGTTGTATTTTTCTTATAAGATTTATAGCTTCGCTTTTAGTAAAAGAAGTTCTAGGTAAATTTCTTCTCATAAAATTTATAAGTTCTTGCTGAAGCTTTTTAATATCACTTATACCTTTAGTTCTTTGCCTTATTATCTCTCTTGAGTTTTTAAGCTGAGTTAACAAATCAGTAGAAATTTTTTCATCTAATGCTTTTTGTAAATCAACTAACATCTGAGCTTGAGTTGTAGACATTTTAGTTTTATCAGCTGCCTTTTTGTATGCAGGTAGTCCCATGAAAAATTCAAAAACCTGGTCAGTTATTTCTCTTTCAGATAAAGGTTCTTTAATAGTTTTGTTTTTTCTTCTGAGGTCTCCTAATTTTTTTTCTACTTGTAGGAATAACTTTAGTCCAGCTTTAGCTCCACCATCTATGCTTTTAAAGCTTTCAGGTAAAACTCCAAGAAGTAAAGAATCAATTTCAAAAAGTTCTTTAATTTTTTTTACTGGCAACTTTTCTTTTCTTCTTAAGTAATCATAAATAAGCGCATCCTTTATACCTTTACTTCTTGCTTCTTTTACTTTGTCTTGATAGAACTTATCATCTCTTTGTTGTCTACCAACTCTAGGCGGCTTATATCTTTTACCGTCTTTAACTAAAAAGTAATCCCCACCTTGACCAAACTGATTGTATCCAGACTTTCTAACCTCATAACCAAGCGGCGCAACCATCTGTTTAAGTTCTCTTTCATTTGCTTGAGATGTGATAAAGCCACTGGTGTTCATATTAAACATTTCAGTAACTTGTTTTATATCTCTTTGCTGCCTAGGTTTAGATTTAAGTTTTCTTTTTCCAATACCATATGGAGCTACAACTTGTGATTGCACACTTCTAGGTTTACCTTCTATACTCTCTGCGGGTACATCAATAATTTGTGCAGCATTTATTATTTTATCAGGGACTCCTATTACCTCACCTAAAACCTCATTGGCATAAGTAGAATGATTAGACCCTGCTTTTGTGCCTGTATATTTATAGACAAGCATGATATCATTTTGTTTAAAATCATTTTCTTTGTAAAAGCCATCTCTTAAATCATCAGCCGTTATGTCAAAACCTCCAATACTTTGCATGTATTTATGAAACTCTGTGTTAGGTTTCAATAGCTGGTCTTGTAAACCATTTAAAAATGTTTTTCTTTCTGGTGATTCTCTTAAAGCTTCCCATGAATCAAAAGAATCTAGTACATTTTTTATAGATTGAACGGGGTTAGTTAACATGGCAGCTTCTTTAAAAGATGCGTAGTCACCAAGCTTTGAAATAAATATATCATATACAGATTTATTAAATAATTTGCTTCGGGTTGGTGAACCACTAATTATAAATATATAATCACCTTTTAACTGTTGTTCTAATGCATTTAAACTTTTGCCGGAAGCCCACACCACATTGCCTTCTTGTGCAAAAGGAAAACTTGGCCCTCCATCTATAGGATTACCTTCAACTTCACCTACACCAAGTTGGTCTGCAACCCAAAATGTAACGGTCTGGTCTTTACTTATTATGTCATTGATAAGGGCATCAATATCTATTTTCTTTGATTCATCTATTAAAGATAAAGGATAGCTAGCTTTAAAATCTACTACTTGTTGTCTACCCTTAGGCTTCTTTAGTTTTACTGGTGGGCCTATAGGGCCAGGCTCTTCTTGATTTAAATTTAAAACTTCAACATCTGTTTCTGTTATTGTTTCTCCTGCTGCTACTTTACCTGATATAGTGTTAAGCAAATCTATTACATCACTATCGGACTTAGTAAACTCAAAGCCAAAGTTTATACCTAGTTGTTTTAAAAAGTCTTGTATAGCTTTTAATACTTTATTTTTTTGTGGTTTAGTTAGCTGAGTATATTCTGCTGACATTATTCCAAGGAGTTCTGCCAACCTTTCTTCATTCTGAAAATCAGGTTGGTCATTATACAGCGCAGCGAAGTCATCTATTCTTTTACCTAGAGCACTTCCTTTTGGTAAAGCTTTTCTAACAGACCTCATCATGCTGTCTGCGAGTTTTGCTGCTTGTGGGTCACTCATTTTGTTTACTACAAGAGCATGGAACACCTCGTGTGGAACAGTGGTGTTAGTTGCTTTTTCTAAATTAACATGAATGATGTTTGAATCTGGGTCAAAGAAACCTTTACCTGCTGGGGCGTACTTTTCAAACTCAGCATTGCTCTGATGTAAAACAATCCTTGTGTTTGGAAGCACACTGCTTATTGCATTAGCTGCTTTGGTAGCAATATCAGTAATTGTGTTTACTATTTTAGTTGTCGTTTCAGGAGCAGCTATATTGTTTATAACTAAGTTATCACTAACAGTTTCAACACCCTCAGTGGTTTCAGTAAAGAAAGTTTGTGTTGCATCTAATTTTTCAGAAGGTTCAGGCGCAGCAAACACTTCATCAAGAGTTTCTTCAGTAGTTTCTTTTTGCACTGGCCTTTCGTTTATCTTTGCAAGCTCTGCGTTTATTTGTTGTATCTCTTCTAAATCATTTTTAACAAGATTAGGGTCTTTGTTTTGAGTTGCATCATCTAATTTTTTTCTTCTTACTAACTTGTTCATTACATCTGCAAACTCAGCATCAGAAATATTTTCTGGAATTTGGTCAGCCAATGCGATAGCTAAATCATAATCTGCTTTAATCTGTTTTGCTTGCTCTGGTGTTAAGATGCCTTGATTTATTTGAGCTTTTAATTTATTGGTAAATGCAGTTTGACTTATGTTTGGGTCATTCTTTATAATCTTAAAAGCTGCCAGCTGTTCTTTTGTCAGACTATTGAAATTGTTTCCTGCATATGCATTAGATACAGCGTTAGGAACACCAAGAATAAAACCACCAACTGCTTCTTGCGCTCCTGAGTATAATACATCTAATATAAATTCTGTTGCAGTTTCAGGAGTTTCGAAAAACCCTTTATCTTTCATGTCATTATAAATAACCTTTACTACATCTTCGGTTACTTGCTGTAAAGCACCAGTCTCAAACTCAGCAGCAGCTGCTCCTGACACAGTCAAAGCTGCTCTTACAGCTGGGGATTTAACTTCTTCTAAAATAAATTGTCTAAAGGTAGATGGGGTTGCTCCTTTTGGAGTTTTATTTAATGCTCTTAAAATTACGTTCTGAATAACTCCTTTTTGCTGTATTACATTTCTGAATCCAATGTTTTCTAAAATTGCTGAAGGTATTGCTATAACAGATTTTAAGGTAGCTTTTTCGCTTTCCGGTACATCATCAAACATAGGATTCTTTGCCATTTCTTCATCTACAAAACTTGAAGTAAGTGTGTAAAGATTAGCCATACGCTGTGGAAAACTTGGAGTAAGTAAAGCTGGAAGAGATTCAGCTAAACCATACAATGCTCCTCCCCAAAATCCTTCAGTTTTAGCAGCTTCATATTGTTCTGATACAGACTTGTTTGTCCATTCCTCTAAGACATCTTCTCTTATCATATCAGATATAGGAGCTACTTGTTTTTTATTATCGTCTCTAATTTTTTTATTGATTAAATTTATTGCTGGAATTTTTTGAGTTTCTCTTTGACTTGATGGAGAAGTAACCATTAAAGGGTCAGTTATTCTTACTATATCAGGTTTTTCTTTGCCAGATGGTTTATTATAAAATTCTTGTATTTCTTTAACAGATAAATTTTCAGCGTTACTGGGGACACCAAATCCAAACTCCTGGCCATATTTTAACATAGCTTCTTTGTATGCTCCTTCACCCATTTGAAGCTCCATTGGAAATATAAACATCCCCGCATCAATAACGGCTTGTGTATATTCTGAACTCATTCTTGTAAATCCTGAAAGAAATTTTTTAATTCCTAACCTACCAAGAGAACCTTGCTGCTCTTTCATTGCAAAGTAATCACCAGTGGCTTGATTTAATTCTGTTTCTTTTTGATTAAAAAGATTGGTAGATTTTTCTAAATTAATTCTTGCTTGGTTGTGGTCTTTAATTCTTTGATTTAAATCATCGATATACTGCTTGTTATTTAAAAGCTGCATATCAGTCATTGCCTCTACAGCAGCTATTTCTTCTTCTATCAAGTCTGAATTTTTTACAAATAAATCATAGGCATCTTGTAGCTGTTTTGCTTCCGCTGCAAAATTTTTATTTGCATTTGCAAAGGCTTCATCCGATTCAAATTTAATTTTGTTTGCATTATACCCAATCTGTTTCTTTCTGATATTTATAGATTCTTGTCTGTTATCTATAATAAAATCCTTTAACTCTTGTTCTCTGGCTTCTTTATCTCTTAGTAAACCTAGTGGTATTTTCTTTGACTGACCATTAGCAGCAGTTACTTTTATTTCTTTACCTAAAATATCTGCTTCATCAAAAGTAAAACCTTGGTCACCATATAAATAATTAAGTTGGGGGACTATAAAACTTTCTCCTTTTTCAAGAAGCTCAGGTGTTACACCTGTTAACTCCTCTCTATCTTTAAGCCTTTGAAGTTGTGAAGTTACTTTATCTACGGGTTGCTCCAATGAACCATTTACCGATGGAGAATCCGATGCTGGTTGCTGAAAGTCTTTTTTTTTTCCAATAAGATTTTCAAAATCTTCTTTGGATTTAGTATACCCTTTAGACTGCACGTACCCATACATATCCTCTAACACATCATCATTAGAATATATAAGTGTAGTAAAATCTTCTATGGTTTTACCATACCCTTTAGTTTGAGCTCTACTGTATAAGTCTTCTAATACTTCTTCCATAATTAATAATTTGTGTAATCAATACCACCTTCATCTGTCATTGCATCTGGATTTGCAGTATAATACAAGAATACTTCTTGGTTAGGGTCAAGCACTGCTTTTAATTTCTTTTTGAAATCACTTATATCTTCAAAATCAATTCCTCTTCTTTTGTCAAAATTATATACTTCTGCATTTCCTATGCTAATCTTACCTGTATCATCTACTACAAACGGAGTATTAATTAAAAGATTACGCAGTTCATCTATAGTGTATTTATCACCCTCTTGAATATTAGTTAAAAATTCAGTTTCATACCAAGTGTTAGAATCTTTAACTATTGATTGGTCTCTTTCTCTTTTTAATCTGGCTCTTCTTTCAGAGGCAGTTTCCTCAACAGGTTTATCTTCAAACACTAAATCTTTAAAAGACTCAGCAGAAATTCCAGGAATCGAAGCTAAAGCTAAATCTAATAACTCTTGAGGTATTTGTTTTCCTGATTGATTTATTAATCTAAG
>Ga0160422_10001774_pt1 | contig 13435 bp, 14 predicted proteins | sample Fk160mmetaG_FD_108192 | JGI IMG/M metagenome (GOLD analysis project Ga0160422, IMG submission 108192) | Marine microbial communities from the Central Pacific Ocean - Fk160115 60m metaG | ecosystem: Environmental > Aquatic > Marine > Oceanic > Photic zone | place: The Central Pacific Ocean...
AAGTTTACAAAAGTTAGATCACACGCAAAGCTTATTTTTGATCCTAAACAAAATATAATAATTGAAAAAAATAATTTTTTCATTTAGTTCACCAATGTTATAGTTGATTGCAATACAGTAATCACATTACTATTTGCATTACATGATGATTTATCTGAGTCACAACCACATGAATAAATATTATAATATGTTGCCGTAGAAGTACCTGTATTTTTATAAGTTGTTCCTTGAGAAATATCACCACCAGTAGCACCTGAAACGGTTTGTATGATTGGAGTTTGAGTATTACCATTAGCATCTGGTGTTAGGGTAATAAAATATTCATAACTATAGTCAGATAATTTATTTTCACCCGAAATAAGCTCACTCAAATTCTTTTTTTCAATGTAATCTTTAACAGCTTTAGGATTTGACAATTCTGGAAAAAAAGCTGTCTTACAAAAGCTTAACTGGTTATCTGGATCACTACCGATAGATAAATTAGTTTGAGTGCTTAACCATTTCTTTGCTTCTGTAATACCTGTCTCAGCTGCATAAAATGTTTGCTGTTTGACATTTAGATTCCCATTTCGTTTATGATCTCCCGCAGCTATAACCATTAAAGTCGCGCCCATTAAAGACATTGCAACAAGCATCAATAATGCCAAAGCTATTGCAAAACCTCTCTCTTTTTTTCTTTTTTTATAATTTAACGACATTTCTTAAATATACACTAATATAAAAAGTTTCTCTTAAATATTTATCTCTTTTAGTAAAATTACCTGCGGTCCCACCATTTAACATATCAAAAGAAATTGGATTTTTTAATAATTCATTAGGTGATCTAACTGTTATATAGACCTCAGCAGTATGAACTTTTGATTGATTATCTGAACCAACAGTAACATTATTAACTCTATTTCCATTTTGATCATTAAAAAATATCTGAAAGTCAGTTGCGTTTGAAACAATTGTCTTTGGCTCAAATTTTACTGGATTTCTGACAGGATTTTGTATTTCTTCTCTAACTAAGTAAGTTTGACCTGAACTATCTTTTTTTAGGTAGTATCTAATCTCCAATCTATCGCTTACAGACGTATTATACCATATTCTAAGCTTGTCTCCTTTGTTTCCATCAAAAGCATCTATTTTTTCAATCCATCTATCCCAAGTCTGTCCGGAAGTTGCTTCGTAATTCATATTTTTATATCCAGCGTTTCTTAAATCTTTTGCCACCATTTGTAATGATGATCTACCTGATGCACTCATTTTCGCTTTATCAGTAATTTTTTGATAAGAGTTATTAAAAAATATGTATGAATAAGTTATTGCTAGTATTGAGATAGCCCCAATGACTGTAGCTATTAATGCTTCAATTAAAGAAAACGCTTTTGATGTTTTCATTTTACAACTACTCCAATAAACTTTTCTTTTTTACCTTTATTAGATTTAAATTTAAATTTTACTGAGGTTCTGTCTGATCCCGAAATTATCGTAGCTTCTTTTGTGTCTAGCTGGTCACAGGGTAGCTTTTTAAACTGATTATTAATCTTAAGTTGATTTTCTTGCATAAAATGTTTTGCCCATTTCGTTTTTGCTTTTTCAGCTAGTGTGCTTGTTGCACTATAATTTTTTGTACATTGTTGGGAATAGCTATAGTTAGATGCATTATTTGAATCTCCAATAATATCTTCTACTGCTGTTTCAGATAAAAAATTAATTTTATTAGCATCTATAGACCTATCAATCGATGTTGTTGCGAAGCTCATCATTTGGTTTACTCCAATAAAACCAATACCAACTATTACTAGACAAACAAGTGACTCGATAAGACTAAGACCTTTAATATTTAATTTTGAACTATCCATGAATTATTCTTTTCATTAAAATTCAAAACTTCTACATCTAAATTTCTATTTATTCTGATTGCATATAAATATTTTAATTTTTTGTTTGGACTTTGGACCCAATGACATTTATTACTTCCCGATCTATCTGTATTTTTATTTGAACATAATAAGAAAAGTGCTTTTCCACTTAATCCAGGAAAAGTTTCACCACCATTACCGTACGGAGTAAAAAAAGCGTTTTTTGATAAGCACACGTGTACATTCGGTGACCAATTAAGATCAGATGGCCAACTAAATACATCCGAAGTATTTTTAGACATTCTAAATTTGTCTAGCAATATAAGACCCTCAAATGAACCTGGGCACAATCGGTCGCTGGTTCCATCGCTATAAGTTTTTGGAGTGTTCAGAAAACTTTTAGGAGCTGAATTAGAGTGATGGGTTCTACTATCTGCAGGGACTCTCATTTGTTCTGACCATTCCTCTTGAGTCATCGTCCATAAAGCTGGATTTGTAGTAAAATGAACAATAGCAAAAGGATATTTCCCTGCATTAACATTATCTCTTATTTTTTCTAAGTATTCTTTAACCTCAAATGCATTTTTTTTTGCTTCTCTCTTTGTTACCCACTCATCAACTTTTGGATAACCAAATACTGCCATAACTGCAAAAATTACTATAACAACTAATAATTCTATAATTGAAAATGCTCTATTGTTTTGCATCAACATTACTTATTTTGCCTGATTGTATTAAGTTTTCAATTGATTTTTCCATAGAGATCATTCCATCGCGTGTTCCCGTTTGCATAACACTCGGTATTTGATGAATTTTTTTCTCACGAATTAAATTTTTAACCGGAGAATTACAAACCATTATTTCAAAAGCTCCAACTCTTCCTTGACCGTCAGTTGTTTTAAATAATTTTTGTGTAATTACCATTCTCAGAGAGTCTGCAAGCTGAGCTTGGATTTGAGCCTGTTGCTCGGACGGGAATACGTCTATAATTCTGTTAATTGTATTAGGTGCACCACTAGTATGCAAAGTACCAAAAACTAAATGACCTGTTTCTGCAGCTGTTAAAGCCATGCTTATAGTTTCAATATCCCTAAGCTCTCCAACTAAAATAACATCTGGATCTTCTCTTAACGCACTTTTTAAAGCAGTAGAAAAACTTTCAGTCTGTTTGCCTACTTCTCTGTGAGAGATAATACTTTTTTTATCTTTGTGAATAAACTCAACTGGATCTTCAATTGTAATAATATTTGCTTGTCTTGTCTCATTAATTTGATTTATAATTGATGCAAGGGTGGTAGATTTACCTGAGCCAGTAGGACCAGTAACTAGTACTAAACCCTTATGCATGTCTACAATACTGTACATAACTGGAGGTAAATTAAGACTCTCCATATCCAAAATAGTTGTTTCAACTTTACGTAAGACTACAGCAGGCCCCTGTAATGTTTGATAAAAATTGGCTCTAAATCTCATATTTTCAAGCATAAAGCCACTATCTAACTCGTTTTTTTGCTTAAAATGCTCAACATCGGATTTGGAGCAGTTTTTCTCTAAAAGGTTAATAATATCCTCATTTTTAACGATTTCTCCCTCTAAAATAACAATTTCTCCCATCAATCTGTAAGAAAAAGGGCAATTTGCTCTTAAGTGGAAATCTGACACTTTTGGGTTATCTTTTACAACTTTTACAATTTTACCGATCATTTAAAAAACCCTGATTTTCCTCACTTTTTTAAGATAATTTTACAAACCTTCAAAAAAATTGTGTTAGACTAATTATTTTTAATTATTCTAACACAAAATTTATAAACTATTTGTATTGTTTTATCAATATTAAAAAAATGTTGATTTTACTTGTTTTTTTACAATTTCGATTTCATAGTAAGTGAAATCTTAAATATATTTTATTCTAACACAAAAAATATATGCTCTAACACAATTATTTTATGTTCTAACACAATTAAATAATATAAATTTATATTTGTAACACAAAAAATACGCTTGCTTTTCTTTACTTTTTTATTGGTATTATACTTCTAACACAAATTAATTGACAAAGTTGTGTTAGAATTGTATTATAACACAAAATTTTATGAGTGATTCATTTTATGAGTAATATTATTTCAACCAAAGATGGTAGATTACACATCTACGTTAGGCAAGATAAATACAAGGGGAAGTTGAAATCAGAAAATTGGGTAGGAAGAACCTTCTATAAAGGTAAACAGAAAGTTGTATCTTCTGGTACAACTGACTTAGAAGAAGCAAAAAAAATTTTAGAGCAATGGTATGACGATCTAATTTCAGGAAAATTAGATGCTAACGAAAATTCTGAGAAAGATTTAAATAATGATACTGATCTTGACCAAACTGTTGAAACTTCAAACGCTAACAATGATCAAGTCTCAAATATAAAACAAGAAATAACAAAAGAAAATCAATTACAAAATACTTCTAGTCCTAAAATTCCAGAAGAAAAAAAGAAAAAATTATTCAATTTTGATTTATCTTCATTAAAAAATTTATCATCTTTAAAAGATAAATTATCTTTTAAAAAAGATAACTTAGAAAATAAAAATAATAAAAAGGATAATAACAATTTATCGAAATTTAAAAAATTATTTTCAGAGAAAATTAGTAAAGCGAATGTTGCAGGTGAGGAAATAGCTGGAATAGATATAGGAGAGGACTCTATAAAGATCGCTCAACTTAGCAAAAAAGAAAGTGATTGGATATTAGAGAAAATTTCTTTGCGATTACTTGATAAAAACAAAACTGCAGATGGAATAATTAACGCTAAAGACTATGTATCCGAAGAATTGAAATTAGGGATGGCCAACGCAAAAGTTTCAACGACTAATGTTGCTATTTCAATACCAGTGACAAGTGCAATTATAAGAGTAGTAACTAGTCCTTTAATGTCTGAAGATGAGCTTCAAAAAGCTATAGAAACAGATTCACTTTGGGAAAATTTAGTGCAACTTACGGATGACTTAAACGAATATTCTATATTCCATCAAGTAATTAGCAGAAATAATAAAACAAACACTATGGAGATACTTTTCGTTGCATCAAAACTAAGTGATGTAAATGCTTATTCTTCAATTGTAAAAAAAGCTGGTTTAAATCCAGTCATAATGGACGTAAAATGTTTCACTTTAAAAAACGCTTTTGATAATTCATTTAAAATTGAAAATAAAGCCAATAATGCTCTTTTGGAAATAGGATCTGAGGACAATTATTTAATTATCGTCCATGATAATATTCCAATTATTACAGATATTTTTTTAAGACCAAACGAGAAGGATCTTTTAGGTCAGTTCGATGGAAGCATACAAAATACTGACACCGAAAGTGTTGTAAGAAGATATTGCATGCAGCTCAAACAAGCTTTAAGCGATTATGAGAGTAAATATTCATCTAAAATTAATAATATTAAAATTGTAAGTTCACTCAATAACATTGAAGAACTGATACCTCTTTTTAAAAAAAACTTATTGAATACTGGTCTTCAAGTTTTTGATCCTTTAAATGAAATACAAATACCAGTTTACAATGAAGAGAAAACAAATATAAGAAATAGATCTATATATACTTCTGTGCTTGGTTTAGCTTATAGAAAATTAGATGTATTTGGATACTATAAATTTGTAACTGCAGTTAAGAATATTAATCTTTTACCTAATCGAGAAGCATTAAAAAGACAAAGCAAAATGAAATTCCTTTCAGGATTTGCAATGAAAGGATTAGTAGGTGGAATTGCAGCTCTATATTTATTCCTCATTGGGTTTTCTTTTTTCCAAATTAGTTCTAATAAAAGCAAACTTGTTGATGAAAGCAACATACAACAGGAATTTAATCTAGTGAGCATTGAACATAAAAAACTAAAAAAAACAGTTAGTGACATGGAAAAGGCTCTGAAATTAGGCGGCATGGTAAGCTCTAATCAGACCGCTTCATATAGAGCGCTAGCACAAATTACTAGAAGTGTTCCTCAAAGAGTACAATTTACAAACCTTAATTATGATGGAGAAAAACAAGTAATTATCACAGGTTTAGCTTTCTCTGACCAGGATATCATTAACTTTATATCAAACTTAAATGGTAAGGACTTAATAGAACAAGCTTCTTTAAAAGCCATGAATGTACCTAAAGGGCAAAATGATTTACAATCGGCTAATAACAAAAAAGGATTTACAATTTTGTGTAGATTGAAAATATGAATTTAAGTGAATTAAAAAACATAGATCTTAAAAATATTGATATCAAAGACCTAATAGAAAAATTTAAGAATAGCGATCTTTTAAAAGATAAAAAGTTTCTAACTAAATTTGGTATTTATTTTGGTTCTATAATGCTATTTTTAATTATTTATTATGCCCTCATTAACCCAAAAGTTGAGGCTCAAAAGCAAAGAATTGCAATAATGTTGAAAAATGAAAATAAAACAATAACGCTTAAAAAAGAAATTATTGGATTAAAAGCAAATATTGAAAAACTTCAACCTGAGTATGAAAAGAAAAGTAAATTGTTTCATAGTCAAAAAGAAGTCGAGGGTCTTTATCAAAACATAAGTGATTTTGCCTCAATCAATAGCTTAAACATAATTAATCTTAATAAAGAAAACCCTCTTCCAGTTTCTCCTGGAAAAAATGCTAAGGAAGTTGCTTACTTTAAAATACCAGTATCCTATGAAATTACTGGAAACTATCTTGGTTATTTGAAATTTAGAAGAGCCTTAGCCAAGTCAAATAAAGTTATTAATTTTGACAGGGAACAGATAGCAGTTGTAGAAGGCGCTGACATAAGATCAGTTGGAACATTAACAATAGTAGGATTACCAGATGAATATAAATAAAAGATTTTTTTTCATAATCCTCTCACTTTTCCTTTTTATCAGTCAGGTTCATTCTGAAGATAAAAAGGAACTTTTAGATGAAGAACTTCCCGCAATTAATCCTTTTCTTGGTGGCGGTGGAGCCAGCGTTTCATCAGGAGATGGTATAGGTGCAGAGGGAGTATCGCAATCTAATAATTCAGTATCTTTAAAAAATATGAAATTGAGTGGAGTAATTTTAGGAGAAAGTAAAAGATTTGCAATTTTTACTTACCCGGATGGAAGAACAGTAAAATACAAAGAGGACACAATACTATCAAATAATTTAATGATTTTGGATATTTTTTATGATCGAGTATTTATAAAGATGAATGAGGTTGAGTATTCATTAGATTTAAATAATAACTTAGTGAAGGCTGAGGGATGAGAACTACATTTTTAAAGATAATATCTTTGTTAATTATTTTAATATTAACATCCAATTGTGCTTCAACCAAAAAAAAATCAGTTCATGGTGAGGAACCATTGATAGATCCATCAAAAGTAATTGTTGATGGAACAAAAGAAATGCAAGAGAAAGTAAAATATGGACCAAAACCTTATGAGACAGAATTTGATCCTACGGCAAACAAAAGAAAGACAATCACAACTGAACAGGTTAGAAATTACGTAACAATATCAAATGAGTATGATAATCTTAAGCAAACCGTTAGCTTTAATTTTAATGGCGTTGATTTTAGAGATGCAATGGACTCTCTTGCTGATATAGGAGACATAAACATTATAGTAGGCGAGGAAGTAAGCGGTACAGTTACCGCTAAACTTCAGGATGTTGGTTGGGATGTTGCTTTTCAAACTCTATTAGATATGAAAACTTTAGGAGCTGATATTGATGTAGCAAGAGGTATCATTCGTGTACATACTCCTGAAAAGCTAACTGCTCAAGAAACTTTAAAGTCTGCAAGAGCTGAAGTACTTAAAAAGAAAATTCAATTAGAAGATACTGTTGAACCAATTCTGGCAGATATATTTAGATTATATTACATTAGTCCATCAGAGGCTAAAACAACTTTAGAAAATCTTTTTAAATCACAAGGTCCTGAAGGTACAAGTACCCTTAGCACAATACAAATCACAGAGGAGAGCATGACAAGATCTATAATTGTTAGAGGACGAAAACCTGACTTAGATGTCATTGACGCAGTTTTAAAAGAAATTGATATTAAAACACAACAAGTCTTGATTGAGGCGTTTATTGTGACTGCTACTTCAGATTTCCAAAAAGCTTTAGGTACAAGAATTGGAGCAATGACTGAAAAAGGAACTTCTGGAGAGAAAGGATCAGAAATTATTTCAGGTACAATCGGCGGGGCAGCTACAACTAACTCAGGAATTACATTAGGATCAGCGGCCGGTACTGTTACAAATAATTCTATCACTGCAGCAACTAGCGGTATTGGTATTATTAAAACTTTAGGTACCGCTGCTCTAAAACTTGAAATTGAAGCATTACAATCTCTTGGAAAGACAAAAATTATTTCAAGTCCAAGTGTTTTCACACTAAATAACCAAGAAGCTAAGATAACACAGGGAACACAAATAGCTTATACCATTACAGCTGATGGTACGACATCTACACAATTTAAGGATGCCGCTTTATCTCTTACAGCAACTCCAAGTATAATAGGTGATGGAAATGTTTTATTAGATATTTTAGTTAATAACGATACGCCAGTTGAAGTACCAGGTTCTGATGAGCCAGGAATTACAAAAAGGGAAATAGACACTAAACTACTAGTTAGCGACGGTGATATTGTGGTTATTGGAGGTATAAAGGTTAATACTGATACAAGCACAAATTCAAAAACACCAGGACTAGGAAATGTACCAGTAGTTGGAAACTTATTTAAAGGAAGAAATAGCCAAAATAAGTTAGAAGAGATGTTAATATTTTTAGCTCCGCGTGTTATAAATTAAATATGATTAGGTTAGATACAACAAGCGAACAAAGTATTCTTAATATGCTCAGAGAGCATAACGCTCTTAATGGTCAGCAGATAAAACAAATTGAGAGTTTGAGCAAAGAGTCTGGAAAATCTCAAATAGAAACTGCTTTTGAATTAAATATCACAAATGATTCTAAAGTAGCTGAACTTTTATCAGAAAGTTTTTCAATCCCCTTAATTAAACTTGATGATATTAAAGTAGACAATAATTTAAAAAAATTTACTGAAATTAGATTCTTAAAAGAAAATTTGATTATACCTTTTGCAGTGGAGTCTAAAACAATAAAGGTTGCTATAGCTGATGCATCTAAGTTTGGTCTAATAAAAAATATTGAAAGTTTAACTAAACTAGAGCCAGAACTTTACGCTGCATCTATAAAACAAATCTCTGACTTTATTTCAAGACTCGAGCAAGGTGCACCTGTTAAATCTAAAAACCAAAAAATAGAGCAAGTAAAAAAGAAACAAGCAAATGTTCCTTTAGAAGTTGAGTCCGAAGTAATAGCTTTTGTAGATAAAATTCTAAATGAAGCTATTAGATTAGAAACTAGTGATATTCATATAGAGCCTTTTAAAGATAGTGCGCATGTTAGATTTAGGATTGACGGTGTTTTAAGAGTTATGGATCAGTTTAGCGGTTTTTTGAATAAAGATCCTTTGAATTACAATTCAGTAGTCACAAGAGTAAAAATTCTTAGCAAATTAGATATTGCTGAGAGAAGAATTCCACAAGATGGAGGTTCTACTTTTAAATATGGCGATAAAGAAATGGATCTTCGAATATCAATAATGCCAACCAAAAATAATGAGAGAATCGTTATGCGTCTTTTAAATAAGGAGGCAGGTGACAAATCTTTAGACAAACTTGGATTTGCAGATCAAGATTTAAAAGTTTTAAACGAGGCTATCCATTCTCCTCAAGGAATGGTGCTTGTTACCGGACCAACTGGAAGTGGAAAAACTACTACACTTTACAGTATTTTAAAAACAATTAATAAACCATCAATGAATATTCTTACTGCAGAAGATCCAGTAGAATATGAACTTGAAGGTGTAGGGCAAGTACAGGTAAGAGATGACATAGGTTACTCTTTTGAAACAGCACTAAGGTCTTTTTTACGACAAGACCCCGAAGTAATATTAGTTGGAGAGATAAGAGATAAGGCTACAGTTGATATTGCTTTAAAGGCTGCATTAACAGGACACTTAGTTTTTAGTACCCTTCACACCAATGATGCTCCTAGTACAATAACAAGGCTTCAGAATATGGGAACACCAGACTATTTAATTTCTGCAGCCTGCACATTAGTAATGGCTCAAAGACTTGCTAGAAAAACTTGCCAAGAATGTAGAGTTCCTGATGAAAGATTAAATCCAAAAGTTCTCTCTCAAATCGGATTTACAGTTGAAGAAGCCTCAAGAGTAAGACCAGTTTATGGAAAAGGTTGTAAGGCTTGTGCAAGTGGCGACTCTGGAGTTGGAAATGGCTATAAAGGTCGTATGGGGATCTACGAGATTTTAAAAGTTTCAAAAAATATTAAAGACGCCATACTAAGGAAAGCAACAACACTAGAATTAAAAGAAGTGGCTAAAAAAGATAATTTTAGAACAATGCAGGATATGGGTAGAGAATTAATCTTAACTGGAGATTTATCTTTTAGTGAATATCAAAGAGTTCTAAGTCTAGATTAGTATGCTTAATTTTCAGTATAAAGGAATTTCACAAGGAAAATATGTAGAGGGTGAAATAGAAGCTATTAATAATTCTGAAGCAGCATTCAAGTTAAAAGAGCAAAAGGTAATCATTACTAAGCTTATAGAGGCTAAAAAAAAGAAAGTAGAAAAAGCTAAAAAAAAATCAGCTGGTTTTAGTTTTGGTAAAGGAGTCAAGGCAAAAGATATATTAATATTTGCTAAACAATTTTCTACAATGCTACGTTCTGGTCTACCTGTTTTAAACGCTTTAAATTTGCTGATAGATCAAACTTCTTCACCAAATATGAAAGCTATAATTGAGAAAATTAAAAAAGATTTGGAAGCCGGAAATGCTTTATCCAAGTGTTTTGAAAATCATCCAAAAACTTTTGATACCGTTACAGTAAACTTAATTAAAGCTGGTGAAGCTAGCGGTAAACTTGATACTTTTTTAGAAAGAATTGTTATGTCACTTGAAAAAAGAGAAAAGATAAAATCTCAAATTAAAAGTGCATTATTTTATCCTGGTGTTCTTTTAACTGTTGCAGTTACTGTTACAGTTTTTATGTTAATCAAAGTCGTTCCGATTTTTACAGAAATGTATGAAGGGATGGGTGTGGAGATACCTGGAGCAACAGCTGCAATTATGGGTGCAAGTGCTTTTTTGAGTGGCTCAGGGGGGTTTCTCAGTTTAATTTTTTTTATAGTTTCAGTAATCAGTTTTAATATTGGTATAAAAAAAAGTTATGCTTTTAGAAAAGCCTGGCATAATTTTATTTTTAAAATTCCTTTATTTGGTGATCTCATAAAAAAATCTTTGTTAGCTAGAATTTCATTAGTTATGGGAAACTTAAACCAAGCTGGTGTTGATATACTTGAAAGTCTGGATATTGCAAAATCTGTTAGCAATAATACTGTAGTAACAGAGTCTTTAGAAAATATAAAAAAAGGAGTTTTTTCTGGAGAAACTTTAACCGCATTATTTTCAAAAGAAAAAATATTTCCTCCAACTTTTAGTCAATTAATTTCTGTAGGGGAACAAACAGGAAGCTTAGACTCAATGTTTGCCTCAGTCGCTAAATATTATGAGGAAGAATTTGACACAGCTGTGAGCAATCTTTCAAGTTTGATCGAGCCCATTATGATCGCATTTATGGGGCTTCTAATTGGGGGATTAATGCTTGCACTTTACTCGCCTATTTTCAATGTGGGCGCAATAATGGGTCAATAATCTTTTAAATTTCACACTTAATTAAATAGTTGACAATTTCTTCAATATTTTAATATAATAAATTATGAACAAAGGTTTCACACTTATTGAATTATTGGTAGTTGTAGCAATCATCGGTATATTGGCTGCAGTAGGAGTAACAGCTTATTCTGGATATACTCAATCAGCAAATAAAAATGTTACTAAATCCACAGCGGCTCAAGCAGTAAAATTAATTGCGGCTGAGTCAAAACAATGCGAATTGGATAGAACTAATCATAAACCTTTTGGCATTACAAATAAAACTTGTGATACCGTAAAAGCGTCCGATGTCGCGGCAAAACTTAACGAAACGAATAAAAATCCTCATGGAGGAACTCCGTTTGTTACTACTTTAACCGGCTCGTGTACAGCAGATTCAGCAGGTACAGGACAAGGCGAAATTTTAATTGCAGATGACAAAATTACTGCTCAAGCTGCAGGAAAATTTGACGGTACTTGTGATAATACAGAAACAGCCATAGATACAGCCGGTTTTTCATTATAAGTTGCATAAAGCATTTACTTTAATTGAGCTTTTAGTTGTGATTGCTCTAATTGGAATTTTATCTTCTATCGGCATTGTCACTTATAGTGGATACACTACATCAGCAAAGCAAAAAAATGCTGAACTATCTTTAAGTGCTATTAATTTAGGTCTACAAGAATATAAGTCTAGTTTTGGATCATACTACACGGGCGCCTCTACTTGTAGTGCTAGCTCTAGTGCAAATATAGTTTCGAATGTAATGGATGGTCAAGATAGTTTGACAGAACAAGACTTTCAATTTTGTATAAGTGTTAGTGGATCAAATTACACTATAACTGCAAAAAATCCAAATACTGGTTGTGAGATTTCTCTTAATCAAACTTTAAAAGCAACAAGAAATAATAGTTGTTAATTTAAGAAAATTTTTAGTAAAATTTATTTGTGAAAACAAATAAAGGATTTACTTTAATTGAGCTATTGGTAGTGGTTGCTATTATAGGTATTTTAGCTGCAGTAGGAGTTACTGCTTATAGTGGATATGTTGAGTCGGCTAAAGTAAATACAACTAAATCAATGCATGCTAAAGTTAAAAAATATATAATATTTGAGCTAAAAAAATGTGTACTTGGAGAAGAAAAAGCTATGGGTGGTAAACTTAAATGTTCAGATAGAACTGCATCAAATATAATTGGCGCTGCTATAAGAGAACTATCTAACTTAAAAAACGCACATGGAAATTCAAATTTTATTTTTGATGGATATGTGGATGTTTTGTCTTATAGCGCACTCAGAGACGTGTCAAGCAAAGACGATGTTGATGCTGGTTTTGTGAACTTAAATCTTGATCGTTCCTTTATTGAAATGAACACTTGTTTTAAAACACCCTGTTCAAATTCTAAAAACAAATTGAGTGAAGTTTTGACGCTTGAATAATATTTTGAATCGTGAAAAGTGAAAAATGAAAAAATTTTTAATTTTTATATTCTCTTTAAGCATTATCTCTATAATCTTTGTAGCTTTCTTCAGTGATATAATCATTAAAAAAACCTTCGAAAGTATCTTATCTAATAACTTGAATAGATCAGTTAAAATAGGTGATTTTGATGTAGGTTATCTTAGCGGAGAAGTTAATTTAAAAAAAATTGAGATTAATAACAAAGATTTTCCAGGAAAACTTTTAGTCGTTGAGCAAGCGTTTGCCAAATTGGATGCATTATCTTTTTATGAAGATGTAATAGTAATTGATAATATCGTCCTTGATGGCATAAATGTTAATTATTTCTTTGATATAACTAATAGAGCAAGAAGTAA
>Ga0160422_10001775_pt1 | contig 13430 bp, 11 predicted proteins | sample Fk160mmetaG_FD_108192 | JGI IMG/M metagenome (GOLD analysis project Ga0160422, IMG submission 108192) | Marine microbial communities from the Central Pacific Ocean - Fk160115 60m metaG | ecosystem: Environmental > Aquatic > Marine > Oceanic > Photic zone | place: The Central Pacific Ocean...
GAGGGAGAAACCGACCTGTTGTTTTCTGCTCAACACGCAACACCTGCCACCATGCGTCAGCTCAGAAAAGACTGTGGTGGTTTGTTATTTCTGGCAATTGGCCATGAGGTTGGTGAAAAGTTTGGACTGCCATTTCTTCAAGATTTACATACACAAAAAGCACTCACTGAGAAATTCGATGTGTTAAACGAGCTAGTGACAAATGACCTTAGATACGACTCTCGCTCGGCATTTACGCTGTCGCTCAATCATCGTCAAACCTACACTGGCATAACCGACAAAGACCGCAGTCTTACAACTCGAAGATTTGCTGAGTTAACCAACGAGGTTTTTGCCAAAGAAATAGATTCAAACGAGGCCAAAAGAAGACTAGGTGCAGAATTCAGAACCCCAGGCCACATCCCGGTTTGTCGAGAAACTGAAGGTGGCTTATCTCGTCGCCAAGGTCACACTGAATTAGCAGTAGGTCTTGCTAGATTATCCAAAGTATCGCCGGTAGTAATCGGTGCAGAAATGCTGGAACCGGATGGTGACCTAGCATTGCGCGTTGATGACGCAAGAGCTTGGGCTGAAGCCCGAGGAATACCATTTCTAGAGGGCGCTGATATTGTTCAGGCACTAAATGACATTGAGTAGTAGGTAATATCATCAAGGTCAATGAACTGCGCATGGATAGGTGATTGTATGAGGGTGATGGCGGTCGGAGTTTTTGACTTGCTCCACGCAGGCCACCTGCATTATCTTGAACAGGCAAGAGCACTAGGTAATCATCTGACTGTGGTGGTTGCACATGATGATACAGTTAGGGCTCGGAAGCACGAGCCTGTAACAAATCACGATCTTAGAAAGCGAATGGTTGAGGGTTTGAAACCTGTGGATGCGGTGATAATTGGGAACTCACCAGATGTTTCTATATTCGAAATCTTACCAAAGGTAAATCCTGACATAATCGCATTGGGCTATGACCAAGAGCATGCTGAGGATTCAATAAAGCAAAAATTGCAGGAATTAGGTCACGGTCAAATCAATGTGACAAGGGTTGACGGGTTGTCAGATGACCTTGACGGAACGCGAAAGATTATCGCAAGGATACTTGAGTTGTCGAGAGATAAAAAGTGAGGAATTTTCAATGTTTACGGGAATTGTTCAGGGAATCGGCGAGATAATAGCCATTTCGAAAAACAACACGGTAACCTCGTTTGAGATAAATTTACCAAACGTCGAAAACTTAGTTACTGGAGCCAGTGTATCTATCAATGGGGTTTGTTTGACTGTAGTGAAAATAAACTCCAACATCGTCCAGTTTGACGTAATAGATGAAACTCTTGATAGAACCAATCTTGGTGATTTAATCGAGGGCGATAATGTAAATGTAGAACGATCGCTTAAATTCGGTGATGAAGTTGGTGGCCATATTCTATCTGGTCATATATTTGACACCGGGATTATCAAATCTAAGATAAAGTCTGGCGACCAAATGTCGTTGAATATTTTGGCACCTCCATCGATACACAAGTATCTAACTGAGAAGGGCTACATTGCTATTGACGGCATATCGCTAACAGTTGGTAAGGTGGTTGATGGCACATTTGACCTGCACATTATTCCGGAAACATTGCGCTTGACAATTCTAGATTCAAAAGAGGTAGGGGATGTGGTAAACATTGAAATTGATACCAACACTCAACTGATTGTAGAAACCATCGAGCGATTATTAGTGGACAGAGGTGTGACAAGATGAAGATTGTAGCAGTTTGTGGTTCGTTCCATAAATTAGAGATTGAAATGATGCTTGAATTTGCCAAAAGTCAGGCATCTAAACATGCTATAGAAATTGCCGAAGTCGCTTGGGTCCCAGGCTCGATGGAAGTCCCTCTTGCATTAGACCGCTTGTTACCAAACTATGACGCGGCCATTTGTCTGGGTATTATCGAGAAAGGAGAGACACAACACGGCGCTGCAATGGGTAATGCAGTTATACAGTCGATAATTGACTTACAAATCAAGCACGACAAATCAATCGGCTTGGGAATCATCGGACCGGGCGCCGAGCCGCATCACATAGGGTCTCGTCTCGAGCCCCACGCTAGGGCTGCGGTTGACGCGGTATTTACGATGCAGCAAGTGTAGGCATATTGTTCAATTAGTCGAACTAAATGCCATAATCATGCACAAATTGTCTTATTTCTCAAAACCGAACAATCACACTCTCAAAGATAATGAAACTCTTAGTAAGTTATGGCTGCAAATTGGCAGCCTCCGCTACCAAGTTTTTGCTAATGAACTGCACCAGTATCCAGAGACCGAATCAAAGTATTTAGACGATCCAGGAGAGCACTTTCTAACCTTAAGTTTAAACGATGAATTTGTTGGTTATGTGAGTATCAATACACCTCACCAGGGTAACTTTCGTATGCAGAGTTACTTCTCTGATGACACAATCAATGATCTGTTAAAAGGGGTAGATGATTATTCCTCAATTCATGAATTTAGAGGTTTGACAATAAGTCACCAATTCCGCAATCGCGGTTTCGCAAAACTACTCATGATGGGCGCACTGAAGTATGCTCATCAAAATGGAGCAAGACATATTATCGCAATGGGGCATAGCGAGGTTCTTCCCTTATACAGAGAAATCGGGATGACGGTTTTTGATAATCATTCTATTACGGTCGGCGAGTTGGTCTTTTGTCCAATGATTGCTTCGGTTAGCAAACTCTTGGATTTGGCTGGAGATAATCTTAATCAGATTGAGTTGATAGATATTGTAGAAACTGATGATGCGTGTTATCATGGCGGTGCGTCTTGGGACGCTAGTGGCTTTGATTTCACTCGCAGAAAAGAACTAATCGTCGCTGATGTCCTAGATAGCCCGTTTCCACCTAGTCCCGAAGTTATGCAGGTCATTGCGGAGAATTTGGTAAGCAGTTGCCATGAATCGCCACCAACACAGTGTGCGCCTTTAATCGATAAAATAGCGCAAGTTCGGAATATTTCTCCTGATGAAATTTTGGTTTCATCTGGGTCCTCATCGCTGATGTTTTCATTACTACCTCGGCTGTTGAATGATGAATCAAGCGTGCTGATTCTTTCTCCAATGTATGGTGAGTATCTTCACATCCTCAATCATCTAATAAATTGTCATATCACGCACTTCCCGCTTTATCCAGAAGATGGTTTTACAATCGATTTAGCGCAATTTGTGGAATTGGCGAGACAACATGATGCAGTAATTGTCGTCAACCCAAACAGCCCAACAGGCGTCTATTGTGATAATCTTCACCAAGCAATATCAGATATTCTGTCAACAAACAAGGGACAATCCTCTTGTCGGTTAATCTGGGTAGATGAAACCTACATAGAATATGTCAATGATGCTGTATCATTAGAATCGCTTGCATCACTCCACAAAGAACTAGTTGTCTGTAAAAGTATGAGTAAGTGTTACGCCTTATCAGGCTTGAGAGTTGCTTATGCTGTGACATCACAAGCACCAACGTTACGTCGCTTCATCCCGCCATGGGCTGTGAGTCTCCCTGCTCAATTGGGTGCTATTGCGGCGCTGTCAAATCCTGATTATTATGACCAACAATATGCTCTAGTACACGAGAATAGAGCAATTCTGAATGATGCATTGATTAAATTGGGTTTCACAACCTTTCCCAGCGTGGCTAACTACATACTAACGAAGTTACCCCCCTCCGTTGCTCATTCCTCAAATCACTTTATTGCGCTGTGTCGTGAACGTGATGTATTTATCCGTGATGCAGAAAACATGGGGGTCACCTTAGATTCTCGCTATGTAAGATTTGCAGTTAAATCGAGGGTTGAAAACGACAAAGTGATTAACTGCTTGGCTGAATTGCTTGATGATAATAATTAGTAACAAGGTAAAGATTCAATAGGTGCATGTTGCCTTTATGCCTTGCAGGCGATTGTATGAGTGAAGTCAGAGATGTAGTGATAATCGGTTCTGGACCTGCTGGCTATACCGCAGGACTATACACTGCAAGAGCAATGTTAAACCCGTTGATGTTTGCTGGTTACATGTCTGGAGGTCAACTTATGCTCACTTCAGACATAGAAAATTTCCCCGGATATCCTCAAGGTATAGGAGGTCCAGAGATGATGATGCAGTTGAGGGAACAGGCAGAGAGATTTGGCCTTGAAGTACAGGATAGAAATGTCGAATCGGTCGACCTGTCTCAACGACCTTTCAAGGTAGTAGTTGAAAGCGAGGAATATTTTGCTAACGCACTTATCATATCAACTGGGGCGGAATCAATCTGGTTGAATGCTCCCGGTGAAGCAGAACAGAAAGGGCGAGGCATTTCGACATGTGCTACTTGTGATGGGGCGTTTTTCCGAGACGAGGAAGTACTGGTAATCGGTGGTGGAGATTCGGCATGTGAGGAAGCGACATTCCTCACTAGATTTGCTTCTAAGGTGACACTAATTCATCGAAGGGATGTTTTCAGAGCTAGCACAATCATGTATGAAAGGGCGGCAAATAACGAGAAAATTGAAATTAAAACCTTCAGGCAGATAAAGCATTGGCTATCGGACGAAAACGGCCTCACAGGTGCAGTATTGGAAGATCCACGAGATGGTTCCACTGAGGAAATAGCTGCAACTGGGGCATTCATCGCAATTGGACACAAACCAATAACTGGATTTTTAGATGCTCAGATTGAAACAGATGAGAATGGTTACATTATCCACAAGCGTCATACCATGACTTCTGTCGATGGCGTGTTTGCGGCAGGTGATGTGGTGGATACGAGATACAAACAAGCTATTACAGCAGCTGGAATGGGATGTCAAGCGGCAATGGATGCCGAAAAGTGGTTGGAAGAGAACCATCACTAAGCAACCTCTCAATTCATCAATTACTGCGGTCTCGCGTGGTCATGGTCGACACAGAACGATATGCGCGGCATATTTCCCTACCTGATGTCGGAATCTCTGGCCAAGAATGTATAGACAAAGCCAAAGTATTGGTCGTTGGTGCCGGCGGTCTTGGAAGTCCTGCTCTACTGTATTTAGCCGCTGCTGGCATTGGACATATCGGTATTATCGATGATGACTTCGTCGATTTGTCAAATCTCCAAAGACAAATTATTCACGGTGAAACAAATATTGGCAGTTTGAAGGTAGAATCAGCGAAAACCCGGCTGTCAACAATAAATTCATCATTAAAGTTGACCACTTGGGACGTGAAACTGTCGCCAGATAACGCGAGCGAGATTTTTGCGGGTTGGGATTTGGTGATAGACGGTACAGATAACATTCCGACTAGGTATTTGATAGACGACACCTGCAAAATCCACGATATTCCATGGATATACGGCTCTGTATATCGCTTCGAGGGGCAGCTAAGTGTGTTTAATTTTGACAACGGTCCATGCTATCGAGATTTATTTCCCGAACCACCCCCAAGTAGTATGATTCCATCCTGTGCTGAAGGTGGCGTGTTTGGGGTTTTGCCTGGTGTAATCGGGGCACTGCAAGCGACTGAAGCAATAAAAATAATATTAAACAAGGGCGAAATTGTTTCGGGAAAACTGATGATATATGATGCTGAGTTGCTCTCATTTAGAACGTTAAAGTTCTCAAAATCGGTAGATACACAACCAAATTTGACAGAGGTTCGAAAAATGTTTGAGGATAATGGTTGGTGTGATAATTCAACAACCAGCGAAGGTGAAATAAAAGAACCTGCATTGTCTGGTAATGTCATGTTCAACCGTTTATCGATGTTGGAGTACCAACGGAGAAAGGCAGAAGGCTGGAAACCATTCTTAATCGATGTTCGCTCTGATACAGAATACGGGCAGATGAAAGTATCGCATACCGATCTCCAAGTGCCGCATGAAGAAATCTTATCCAAGATAGATAGCATTCCTATCAATCAAGATATCATAATACTGTGTCGCAGTGGTATGCGCTCACAAACCGCAGCAATGTATCTACTAAATTCAGGATACAACGGTCAAAACTTGTACAACCTAGACGGTGGCATTATTGCTTGGAGAAAACATCTTCCAAATGACATCGAATGAAGTAAATCACTGAACTGATTTGATTAATGATTACCGACCTCCGTCAACCTTAGGTAGCGCCATTAAGGCTGTCTCCGACTGATTTATGGGATGAGGTTCAAATGTTCGTGATAGTTTTCGCTGGCTAAGGGGGGGAAATATTGGCCAAGGTAATCGTTGCTGATGAGAACGAAGGTAGACGAACTTTACTTGCCAATACTCTTGAGCGAGAAGGATTTGATATTACCAGAGCAGGCACGCTCAGGCAGGCAGAAGGAACTGCGTTAGCCACAATGCCAGAAATTGTTCTGCTTGAGGGTGAATGGCAAAATGGTGACGCCATTGACGCGGCGCAGCGATTGATGAGTGACCCCGAATTTGCCTTCAAATGCCGCATAGTTATTTTATCACGCAATTCAAGTCAAGAGTATCTGATATCTGCGGCTAAGGCCGGCATTTCGGAAGTTATTGCAAAACCAATAGACATGAAAGTATTGATTGAGCAGCTGAATAAACATGCTAGAAAGCAATTCATACCACCACCGGCCGACGTAGAGGGGCCAGCCACAGGCGGAGGTAGTTTTGATGTCTCTATGCTGATGGGCGATTCAACTTGGGCGTTGCCGATGTTGAAAGGCCTAGTTGGTCCAGAGAAAATTAATCCAAATTTCATCGATGAAATCTTAGTTCAGATGGATGAAGAGGGGATTGAGGTTCAAGATATGTTTGATTCTGCCACTATGGCTGCCATGTTGAGAATTGCCTTGAATAACTTAGTGCAAGATGTCGACCCCGAACAACTTCCTCCATCTCAGGACAATAATGATGCATCAGAAACCGTCACTACCACATCCTACCGTGATGTAAGCAAAGGTGCTACACTGGGCTCCGGCAACCCTGGGAAATCAAGGATAAAGGGTGGCATGACAACTATGGAGGATATTCTTGAACAACAGGCATCAAGTATACAGGCAGAAGTTGAGTCTGCGATGGATGAGGTTTTGGACGAAATGCCTGATTTAATTGCTCTCAAACCAGAGGAACAATTGTATGGCGTGGACCCCGAAGTATTGAAACTAACTCGCTTAACAAGTGAGCTAGTATACGAACTGATGTGGAGTCTTGGGCGACCGGGAACTGTCAACGATATTACTTTGATTACGCAAATTGAGGACATCACTGAGATGGTCGGCGATGTTTTGTCATCATTCCCTACGGTAAGTAGAATTGATGGAATTGATGAGGAGGAGTAATGGTGCCTAAACCTGTTGAGCCCAACCTCAATCAAGGAAAGGCTAGCAGGCTAAGATTATACTTGTCGTTAGCCATTATTGCTATTTGGATCATCATTGGATTTTTTGTCTTCCAAGATATTGGTGAATTAATTCAGTGGTTTGATGGTTTGGGAACACTTGGGTCAATCGTTTACTGTTTGCTGATTACTGTAGCGATTATTCTAATGGCACCTTCGCCGATATTGAAGGTTGGTGCGGGTGCGTTATTTCCTTATTGGATTGCAGTAGTAGTGAATTTCGTGGCATCAATAGTTGGAGGACTGATTGCGTTCTTGTTAGGCCGTTGGATGTTTCGAGATTACATTGCAAATATCGTATCTAAAGATGAACGATTGAAGAGAATTGAAACTGCGATTAACAATGAAGCGATGCAAATTTCTGTATTGGTTAGATTATCTCCAATAATACCAGATGAGTGGCTAAATTACATTATGGCAAGTAGCCCAGTATCAGTTAGAGTGTTCTTTGTATCCAGTCTCTCTAGTATTGTTTACTCACTTGCTTATGCCTACTTTGGTCTTGCCGCCGGTGAATTAGTGTTCAGTGGTAATGTAATGGAAAATTTCAGTAATTCACCGGCAGGAACAATATTACTGATTATCGGAGTGGTAGCCTCGGTAATTGTTACATTTTTTATTGCTAGAATCACCAAGAACGCTTTGGAAAACAAGGTTGACGTAGTTTAGAACATATCGTTCAGTTTGTATGGGAGTTTCCTGTGGACACTCTATGGCGCAGGGTGAACTACCGGAAATTTTTGGCTCGGACTGGTCCCCAAAAACCAAATTGACCTTCACTCAACCTTTACTTGCGGACGCAGCGAAACGCGAAGTATTGTTATTTGTTGCACAGCAACATGATGCAAGAATAACGATTGTCGGAGATATTTGGGACCATGTAATCAACTCAAACGATAAACAATTTGAGGCTCCGTCATGGGCTAAATTTTGTCGCAGATTTATCAGCGCATTAAACAATGCTTTGATTGCTCAAGTGGATGCCAAAATGGCGCAAGAAATGGATTCAGAAGTCATCCCGCGCAGGAAATTATCATCCTATGTTGAACGTCGTAACACTCATTTTTTGATTGACATGACTTTGATGTTGAGGAGGCTTGCTCACTACATGTCTGTCACAAGTGAACATCGTTTGGAGTGGCAGCGAAACATGACTCGCACGAGATATATGGATGAGGCATTGAAAGATATTTTCACCACTGGTCTAGAAACCCCAAGCGGTGAGAAATTTGGTGGGAAAGGATTCAGGTCAACATGGCAAGAGGCAGTAGTCGCGGTTGCCACTGCCTTAGAGACTGACCCATTAGCGGATCAAGGTGCCAAACCTGGAAGCGGCTACTCAGGTGATTTAGTCGCCCCAATGATCAGAGATGTCGGCTTATCCCTAGCAATGGGGGACACACCGCTAGGAGTGATGGCAGCAAATCTCGGTAAAGTTGGCTCTAATCAAAACGGCGGCAACCTAGATTCAGGTGGTCGAGACTTGCACATTGGTGCATGGCATGTTGGTGTTTTACCCCCAACCGCACCACTGCCCATAGCAAGTGCGACAATGACTGGATTAGCATTTGCCGCATGGCAACAAAATCTAAACAGGTTCCATGTGGCTTGTATTGGCGAGGGGGCATCTTCTTCAGGTGAGTTTTGGGAGGCACTAAACTTTGCCGGAGTTAGGGGTTTACCAATAACCTACATTCTACAGAATAATCAGATCGCCCTTGATACCGCACCTATCAACCAATCGGGGGTCGAAATTTGGGCAGATAAAGCCAAAGCAATGGGTTTCCCAAGTTGGACAATTGATGGATCTGATCCAGCGGCATGGTATGCCAGTGTTGCCTGTGCACGAGAATTTGCTCTCGAGGGAGGCGGCCCGACTCTAATCCATGTTGAAACAATGAGAGGATGTGGTCACGCACACCATCACGACGACCTGTATCTAGGTAGTGAGTCAGGCACTCCACCAGGCTATGTCGACAGGGAATTATTGGATTACTGGGCTGCAAAAGATCCGCTATCTACTCATAGGAAACTGATGTTAGATTTGGGTATTGGCGAAGAGGTTATACAAAAAATAGAGCAAGAGGAACAAGAGTTAGTCGATAATGACCGAATTGAACTGGTTGCCATGGCTTGGCCAGAGCCAGAAACGGTAACTCAAGGCATAACCAGTATTAGTAACGCCGAAACACATCAAGATCACCTGAATCGACTTCAGAATGGAACTGTTGATGTAACACACCCACCACTAGAAGTGGGTCAATCGAAGTTAACGTATGTCGATAAAGGCGGTTGGACTTACGCCCGAGCAATCCAGCAAGCTATGGTTGATATTGCCGATCGGTATGGGGATGATTGTGTATTCATCGGCGAGGACATGGAAGTAGCGGGAGCTTTTGGCATGAATATTGCGCTTAAAAACGCCGGACACACAGACAAATTGGTCGATATGCCTCTTTGTGAGGCAGTTATAGTCCATACCGGAACCGGTGCCGCTCTCTCTGGTATGAGGCCAATGGTCGAGATTCAATTTGGTGGTTTTGCTGCACTCGGTTTTAATGCGTTGATAAATAACGCTGCGATGCTGCGGTGGCGTTGGGGTGCTGACTGCCCAATGACGATTAGGATTCCACTCGGTGCCAAAACTCGCTCTGGGCCATTTCATGCTAACATGATTGAATCTTGGTTTGCTAATGACCCGGGTATAATCCTGTTGGCCCCTGGTACGCCGCAAGATGCCTATGATTTGCTGGTTGAAGCAGCCGAGATACAGGACCCGGTAATATTGCTCGAGCACATAGGGTTGTATGGCCTAAGAGGGGGGCTGACCGGCTGGGGTCAAAATATCAATCAAAAAGTAGACACAAAGCCAGTTAACAAGGCAATAGATGATAATCAAAATTACAAGATCGGTAAAGCAGAGGTTGTGCGTGGTGGACGCGATGTCACTTTGGTTACTTGGGGGGCGATGTTACATGTCGCAAAACAAGCAGCAGATGCATTGTCCAGTGAAGGCATCGAGGTTGAGATAGTTGACTTACGCACAATCATCCCTTTTGATGCAGACACATGCGTAAATTCCGTGATGCGAACTGGGAGGCTGGTCATCTTACAAGAAAGTCAGTGGAGTGGTGGTCTTGGTCACACAATTCAAAGCCGGATTTTGGAATCCTGTTTTTACATTCTTGAATCTGCGCCTTGTGTTATCGGTGCCTTGGATACACCAGTTCCATTTTCTCCGCCGTTAGAAAATCATACTATACCATCAATTAGTCATGTCATAGAGATGATAAAGACTACCTGCAAATAACATCGAATCCCAATAACTGAGTTAGGCAAAATTAATCTCCTTGTGATACAGTTTCGTTCATTTACCAGTTGCTTGTGGCCAACCCATGAGCGACTACCACATAGCGATACTTCCAGGCGACGGAACTGGGCGAGAAGTTGCACTTGAGGCCCAAAAGATTCTCAACACCATCAGTGAAAACACCAACATAGGATTCGAGTTGAACGAAATCGCTTGTGGTGGTCAACATTACCAAGAAACCGGAGAAGAATGGGCAGAGGGCTCGTTCGAATATTGTCGCGATGAAGCAGACGCCATATTTCTTGGAGCAATCGGCCATCCAGGAGCATATTTACCAAATGGCGATTTAGCAGGAGGCTCGGTAATACTTGGGTTACGCTCTGGCTTAGACCTTTATGCTAATGTCAGACCAGTCAAGCTTTTTGATGGAGTAATGCACAAAGTGCATGGAAAGTTTAGACAGATTTGGCAGCCAGATATGGTTGACATGACTATCTTGAGGGAAAACACTGAGGGGTTATATCATTCATTGTTGAAGCGCGCTTCAAATCGTGCACAGGGTTTGGGAGAATATGAAATCCCGGAGGTCAGTTTTCCGGATTTACATGGTGAAGTCGTTTATGATCCTCGACCAATTTCTTCCCACGGTACTGAACGTCTGGTAAGGATGGGCTTTGAAATTAGTAAGACGCGCAACGGAGCGCCAGCAGATGGAGTTAGCCGAGTTTCTTGTATCGACAAAAGCAATGTTACCAGAGGCTGTCAATTGTTTCGAAAAACCTTCGATAATGTTGCAAAGAATTATCCAAACATCACAACGGATTACGGTTATATTGATGCTTTTACTCAGTGGCTGACTAGAACTCCAGAGCATTATGATGTGGTTGTTACATCAAACATGTTTGGAGACATTGCTACTGATTTAGCCTCAGTATTACAGGGAGGAATGGGTATGGCAGGTTCTGGAAACATCGGCGACAAACATGCATTTTTCGAACCAGTTCATGGCTCTGCACCAAAATATGCTGGGATGAACAAGGTCAACCCAATAGCGTCAGTGAACTCTATTCAGATGATGATGGATTGGTTGGGTAGGAAGAATAACAATAGCGAGATATTGACTGTCGCTTCAGCAATAGAACAGAGTGTATCCCAACACTTGTCTGAGGGTAAACAGTTGACTTATGATTTGGGCGGCGATGCAACATGCAGTGCCGTTGGTGATTTGATTACTACAAGGCTGGCAAAAATACTATCCGAGCTGTGACTAGAATTTTTTTGGAACGCTAACAGCACTCGTGTTCTCTAGATCTAAATCTTGTTCATCTTCATCGAGGATAACAGTAATTTCCTCCTCTTTAGCAGTCGTTTTTTTGACAGCGGGCTCAAATTTATTGATGTGCTGCTGCAGTAGTTCAAATTCAATTTCAAGGTCTTCCATTTCGTCTCTAACCGCCTCAATTTTCGCATTAATTCTCGATGCGAGTTTTTTCAGTTTGCGTAGTACGCGGTCCTCGGCCATGACCACTCCAGGCAACTAGGGTTTTTGAATACAGTCCCATGGTAACAGGTCAAATCTGTCCGACGTTTCAGCCGATAAAGTCAGAATTTTATTTATCATAATTGTGAATAAGTGATACGGTCTAGGGCTACCATGGCGCAAGAGGGTAAGTTGATGGGAATTCCACAATTACTCCAATTCAATACCCTAATTATTCTAGCGACTTTGTTCCTTGCAATAGTTGGTAGTCAGATTTTGTCCACTAACCTCGGGGGAAACAACATAATTTATTCGATTATTATCCTTCTGCTGGCCCTTAGTCTATTAGTAGTGTCTGCAGATTTTTTCATTGAAGGGGCGAAGGGACTTGCCCGTAGGGGTGGGATACCAGAGGTTGTAATTGGGTTGACCATCGTATCAATTGGCACATCACTACCCGAGATTCTGGTCACCTCTACCTCAGCATTGAATGTGAACGAAAATAAGGAGGTTGCTGACTTTGCTATTGGAGGAATACTCGGCTCAGTGTTAGTTCAAATAACTTTAATCCTGGGTTTTGTTGCACTTGTCAAAGGACTAAAGATACGGCCTTCGTGGTTGAATCGTGATGGTTTAATCATGATGTTGTCTCTATTACTGATGACGTTTTTCCTCATTAGTGACGAAGGAATCACCCGGCTGGAAGGTTTTATTTTGTCAAGTCTTTATGTTGCATATATCAGTTGGTTGCTATATAACAGAAAGGAAATAATGGACGAAGAATCGAGTGGGGAAGCAGAATCAATTGAATTGAAAAGCCTGTCATGGTCGGGCGCTGCATATTTCGTTATGGTATTAATTGGTTTAGCGTTGGCCGTATTTGCTGCACATCATCTAGTAGTTAACGCAAGCGACCTTGCCTATGAAATGGAAATACCTCATTCGATAATTGGCACAGTCGTCTCAGGGCTTGGCACCTCTCTACCAGAATTGACCATCGCTTTTATGGCTGCAAAACGTTCTCAAGGCGTGGCCATTGGAACTTTGATTGGATCAAACATCACCGATCCATTGTTATCCATCGGTGTTGCGTCAATGGTCCATCCGCTATACCTTACTGATGCGGGTTCTAATATGATTATGCTCGTCATCTTGCCAGCATCCATAATCAGCACAGCAGTTGCATTGTTACTAATGCGAACCTCATATGAATTTAGAAAATGGGAGGGTATGACTTTGATAGTTTTATACTTCATTTTCTTAGCCGTGTGTGAATACTTCAGAAGA
>Ga0160422_10001778_pt1 | contig 13424 bp, 13 predicted proteins | sample Fk160mmetaG_FD_108192 | JGI IMG/M metagenome (GOLD analysis project Ga0160422, IMG submission 108192) | Marine microbial communities from the Central Pacific Ocean - Fk160115 60m metaG | ecosystem: Environmental > Aquatic > Marine > Oceanic > Photic zone | place: The Central Pacific Ocean...
AATTACTTTCACTTTTTTCAATTTTTATGATATTAACCATATCATCTATTGTGTATGCATTATTTACGTCAAAATCACCGATTTTGGTTCTTCTTAATTTTGAAAGATATGCTCCACATCCCAGTCTATTACCAAAATCTCTTGCAATAGACCTAATATAAGTACCTTTAGAACATTCTATTTCAAAAGAAATTACAGATGACTTTATTTCTGATATTTTAAATTTTGTTATTTCTATTTCCTTTTTTTTCAATGTAAATTTTTTATTTTCTCTAGCAAGTTTATATGCTCTTTCTCCTTCAACTTTTACTGCGGAAAATTTTGGGGGTTTTTGTAATTGAACTCCAAGAAATGAGTCAGCAATTTCTTCTATCATTTTTTTAGAAATATTTTCAATGGGTTTGGTTACATTAATTTCAGTTTCTAGATCATGAGAAGGTGTAGTCGAACCAATAGTAAAGTTACCAGTATAAGTTTTAGATAAATTTTGGATATCATTTATTTTTTTCGTGTTTTTTCCTGTACAGATAATTAAAAGTCCTGTTGCCAATGGATCTAAAGTTCCAGCGTGTCCAATCTTTTTACATTTTATTAGAAATTTTAATTTCTTTACTACATCAAAGGATGTCCAATCAAGACTTTTATCAATTAATATTGTTTTTCCTTCATTATATTTATTAGTGAATTTTATACACATTATCTGAAAGACTTTTATCAGCAAATTAAAAGATTTATTTTAGTATTGAAGTTATCCTATGAAAAGATATTTAGTTTTCATCTTTCTTATATTTTATAATTCTGTCTTCTCTCAAAATTCAGATTTGAAAAAATACAACCTATCATTAAAACTTGTTTCAAAATTAGATTTAGGTGAAAAATTTAATCTTTCAGATAATAGTGTATCATTATTATTTAAAGATCAGTTATTGAAAAAAAATATTTCTATTTCTGATGAAGACCCAAGATATTTTATATCAATTTCATTTGGATGGAAATATAGAAGGGCAACAGAACTAAAAATAGATAATTTTAAGGGCTTTATTATCGATAAAAAGAATGAAGATAAAGTTATCTCTGAATTTTCATCCTCAAAAATTAGAGATTTAGATGAATCTGTAAGAGTTTTAGTCCAAGAGATTTTTTATTTAAATAATCGAATGGATGATAGTGGAAAATTTATTGATATATCTGATCATTTTAAAAGAATGGATATGAAGTTTTGGGATTCATCCAGACCAGATTCGCACGGGCCTGCTCTTATTTTTGGGGATCACACACATAAAAGAGGTGGAATTATGATAGGGCTGAGAGGTTCTTACTCAAATTCTGAAGATGTACTTAATGATAATGTAATTTTTAACCAAAATCAAATCACACAATTTTATAATTTGCACGTCTATTCACAAAGAATCTCAACTCATTATCTAGAGTTTATGTATGGAATTAATGATAAACTTACAGTAGCTTCTGTTTTCAGATTTTTGAATAATAAGTCATATTATTTAAATAAAAAAGGAGACGATAATTATATCACCTCATCAGGATTAGGTGATTCTGAATTACAACTTCTTTATGGAATATTTAAAAGTAATTGGTTGCAATATCACTTAAATATAGGTCTAAGAATACCAACTGGAAATAATAAAAGGAATTTACCTTATCAATTACATACTGGTGACGGTTATTTTTCTTCATTAATTGGCTTCACAATACTTTTTCAGGCTAAAAAATTCTCAGGAGGATTGCAGGCAATATACCGATCACCACTACATATGAATTCTAAAAATTATAAACTTGGAAATTATTTAGACTTCAACTATTGGGTGTCTTATTTATTAGTAAAAAATATTAGCATAAGTTACAGACAAAATTACATTACCAAAGGTCCGATATCAGGGGTAGATGAAAATCTAAATATCAAGGATATGATTTTAAATAATTCATCTAATTATGGACATACAATTCTTGATAATGCTTTAGGCCTTAATTTTTCTTTTTCAAATAGAAATTTAAGAAACTCCAGGTTCTCACTAGAGTATTCATTTCCTATTTATCAAAGCTTTAATGGTCTGCAAGTTGGAAATATTAGTAACTTTAACTTAAGTTTACAGTTCAGTCCTGGAGGACATAAAAATCATTAATTATGAGACACATATTTATATTATTTATATTATTTTCCTGTTCAAGTAAAAATAATCTTCATTTATCCAATCTAGAGCTTCTAGATGTTATAATGATAGAACATGACGAGCTAATGCTTGAGATGAAAAACATTAAAAATATTAAAGGTAGTCTACTAGAAATAGATGGAATAGAAGAAGATAATGAGGCTGTAAAAAATCTTGATATTGCACGTATGTCAATGATGAATTTTATGAAAGACTTTAGCAATGAGTTCTCTTTCGATAAATACCCTATGGATAAAAAGACCCATGATAATCTTGAAGGAATTGACCTTTTACAAGTGAATAATAGACTTATTGAGTTTAAGAAAAGTATTGAGGGGGTATCAGAAAAGTTTGAAACAAGTATGTCTTCTGGTCAAAAAATTTTAGATGGAATTGAGTGAATCTAATTCAGAAAAAGAATAATTCATAACCCCTGATTCACATTTATTATAATTAAAATGCCACCACTCGTATTCATATACAGTGAAATCGTTTTTTTCCATAATTCGAATAAGCATATCTCTCATATCTCTTTGTTTCTTAGATCCTCCCATATAGTTTGGGTATGCTCTTTCTGTAAATTCATCATATCCGGAAATCATATCAATACTTTTTCCTGTTTTTATATCATATAATCCTATATCAATTGCGCATCCTTTGTTATGTGATGATCCATTTTCTGGATTAGCAACAAAATGTTTAAGATTTTCTGGTGTGCCCTCCCAGAACATCTTTGTAATAAACCACGGTCGGTAGGCATCATATATAATAATTCCATATCCTAATTCTTTTAACTCATTTTTAGCATCAATCAATCTATCTGCAGCATTTGAATTAAAAAAAGCCTTCTCATTCTCATAAAATTGTGATCTCATAAAATTATTTGTAGATGCATATCTTATATCTAATTTAAAATTATTGTCTAGTTTTTTAAGATCTATCAGTTTTTTGTGAGAGTCTAAACTGTCTAAAGCTGGTGGATTTGAATTTTTTGAAATTTCTCTAAGCTCACTTACATCTTTAATTGGAGTAATATAGAATGTCTCATCAGGGTTATTCGATCCAAAATAAATTCCAATAGATCCCACTAGTAAACAGTACGCTGAAAAATAAATCAACTTACTTTCTTTTACTATTTTAAGCATGATTTTACAAGCAAATACTCCACTCAATAATGCTGAAAGAAATCCAATGATATATGATGATTCAAATAAAATTAAATTAGATGTTTCTGAAATTTCTGAAAATCCTTTAATAGATTTTATAATTAGAATTCCGAAAATAGGAACAAGAACCATTAGGAAAGAAAACTTAGTCGCTTTCTCTCTGTCTATATTTAAAAGTAAAGCCATAGATATTGTTGAACCCGACCTTGAAATACCAGGAAGTATAGCTAGAGCTTGAGCTAAGCCTATAATTATTGCGTCAGTGTAGGAAATATCTTTTTTGGAATCATCCTTTTTGAAATATGTGAAAAATAATAAAGCTGCGGTTACCAATAACATGGAACCAACTAAGACAATATTACCCGTAAAAAAAGACTCAATCTCTTTCTCAAATAATACTCCTATAATCCCAACTGGCACACTAGATATCAATATTTTAAGAACAAAATCTATTTGTTCTTTTTTAAATTGAATAAGTCCTTTTATAATCTCAATAATATTTTTTCTGAAAACATATATTATACTAATAGCTGTTGCAATATGTACAACCACAGTGAATATTAAGTTTTCAGATGGATTTGTTTTTAAAATGTAGGAAGCTATTTCAAGGTGGCCACTACTACTTATTGGAAGGAACTCAGTTAAACCCTGAAGAATTCCTAGTAGTAAGGCTTCATACCATTCCATGAATTATTTCCCTTTATGAAATATTGCAAAAAACTGAAAAATAAAACCAAATAATACTACTAGTGGTCCTAGTGTTAGGCCTAGGAATCCGTATCCATATTCCTCCCTATCAAGTGTCATTATAATAAAACCAGTAGAAATTATCATTATACCGATTATCATTAATTTATAATTTGATTTCTTAAAGGGCAGGTTTGATTTATTATCCATTTAACTATAAAGGTCGTCTAAGGACGAATTTAGATATTTATTTACAGAATTGTAAGTACTGAACATAACTATAGATATTCCTGTGATAATTAAAGTAATAAATATTATACTTAATTTCTCAATATTAATAATCGCTTCAAAACCAGTAATTTTTTTGTTCGTCAAAAATATTAAAACATACAATAATGATGATGATATTATTCCAGATATCAAACCATAAAAGAATCCCCTAATAATAAAAGGTTTAAGAATGTAATTAGATGTAGCCCCAACAAGTTGCATACTTCTTATGAGAAATCTTTGAGAAAATAGAGCGATTCGTAGTGTGTTATTTATTAAAGTAATTGAGATGATAAATAAAGTAATAAAAATACTAATAAATATTATACTTATATTTCTTACATTTTCATTAATATTCTGGATCATCTCTTTTGAATAATCGACTTCATAAACTCCAGGGATGCTGAGTATGTCTTTTTCTATTTGTTCAAGCATATTTGATTCAAAATATTTTGAATTTATTTTTAAAATAATAAGATCTCTTAGTGGGTTGTTTCCAAGGAAATTAACAAAATCTTCTCCAATTTCTTTAGAAAAATCTTTAGCTGCCTTATCTTTAGATATATAGTTTAATGTATTTTCATTATTTGAAAGTGCATAATCTTTGGTGTACAGTATTCTTTTAATCTGATCTATCTGAGAATTAGAAACCTTTTTATTAAGAAATATATTTACCTCTGTATTATTTTGAATAAAATCTTTTATTTGGATTGATGTTAGTAAGAAAAAACTAAAAACACCTAATAATAAAAGAGAAAGAGAAACACTAAATAAAACACTTATAAAGGGGAAATTTCCAAATGTTTTTTTTGCAATTTTCTTTCTCTCTTTAAACATATTCTATACTAATAATGGAGCTATCACTAAAGCAACAACTGATATTAGTTTTAGCAAAATATTTAGTGATGGTCCAGATGTATCTTTGAAAGGATCACCAACTGTATCACCAACTACTGCAGCTTTATGAGCTTCGGTTCCTTTTTGACCAGCTTCTTCAATCATTTTTTTTGCATTATCCCATGCTCCACCAGCGTTTGATTGAAAAATTGCCATTAGTACACCTGATGATGTGACACCAGCTAATAGGCCCCCAAGCATTTCAGGCCCACCTACGAATCCAACAACTACTGGAACAGAAATTGCCATGATACCTGGAAGAACCATTTCTCTCAATGCAGCTTGAGTCGAGATCTCAACACACTTGCTATATTCAGCAACACCATCAGCTTCATTGAATACTTTCATATCAGCTTTTGATGCTTTTGATAAATCAGAATCATATTTTCTCATAATCTCTAGTGCTGCTTTTAATTTTGGCAGTTCTTTAAATTGTCTTCTAACCTCTTCTATCATACTCATTGCTGCTTTACCTACAGCATCCATAGATAATGCCGAGAATACAAATGGAAGCATTGCTCCAAGTAATAGCCCTGTCATGACTATTGGATTGGATATATCGATAGATGTTATTTTAGCTGTTTGCATGAATGCAGCAAATAGTGCAAGTGCAGTTAATGCAGCAGAAGCAATAGCAAATCCTTTACCAATTGCAGCAGTTGTATTTCCTACAGCATCAAGTTTATCAGTTCTTTCTCTTACTTTAGAAGGTAGTTCAGCCATTTCTGCAATACCTCCAGCATTATCAGAAATTGGTCCGTAAGCATCTACGGCTAATTGAATACCAGTATTTGCTAACATTCCAACAGCTGCTATGGCTATACCATATAGTCCAGCAAATTCGTATGAGACCAGAATAGCAAGACATATCAAAATTATTGGAATCGCAGTTGACATCATACCAACACCAAGTCCAGAAATAATTGTTGTCGCTGCTCCTGTATCAGACTGTTTTACAATCGATTTTACTGGTGCTTTTCCTGTTGCAGTATAGTATTCTGTAATTTTTCCAACACCTAATCCTGCAATTAGCCCAGCAATTGTTGCATAAAATACACCTATGGAAGAATATTCTTTTCCATTAAAAACCCATACTTCTGGAAGGAACATATCAATTAAAAAATATGTAGCAACTATCATTAAACCTGCTGATCCAAATTCTCCAATATTTAATGCTGCATGAGGACTACCACCTTCTTTAACTCTGACAAAAAATGTACCAATAATAGACATAATTATACCAGTTGAAGCTATAAATAATGGGAGAAGAATTGCATTTGTTTCCATTCCAGAGAATTCTTGTAGACCTATGAATGCAGCTCCAAGTACCATGGCACCAATTATTGAACCTACAAATGATTCGAATAGATCTGCTCCCATACCCGCAACATCTCCAACATTATCCCCAACATTGTCAGCAATTGTAGCTGGGTTCAATGGATGATCTTCAGGAATTCCTGCTTCAACCTTACCTACTAAATCTGCTCCAACATCTGCTGCTTTTGTGTAAATACCACCTCCAACTCTAGCAAATAATGCTATCGAAGATGCTCCTAATGAAAATCCAGAAATTACTTTTATGACTGTATCAATATCTTGAAACATTCCATTGTAGATAATGAAAAGTGAGCCTAATCCAAGTACTCCAAGGCCAACGACACCTAATCCCATTACTGCGCCACCAGAAAATGCTATTTCTAATGCTTTTCCTAAAGAATCTTGAGCTGCGTTAGTGGTTCTTACATTTGCTTTAGTTGCAACTTTCATTCCAATAAATCCAGCTAAACCAGAGCATAAAGCGCCAACAATAAAAGATATAGCTACTAAATAACTTGATCCTTCACTTTCTCCTTTGAAGCCAAGTAAAACAGCAGTGATTAATACAAAAACAGAAAGTATTTTGTATTCTGCTCTTAGAAATGCCATAGCTCCGTCGGCAATATTTTTGGCAATTCTTTCCATTTTTTCAGAACCAACATCTTTTGATGCAACCCAATTATTTTTTAGATATACAAATAATAAAGCAACTAATCCAGATCCTGGAACTAAGTATAACAAATCGTTCATAATAGTTAATTTAATTTTTTCGCAAATATAACATTAATTTTAGCTACAATATTCCTCGTAAACGTTTTTAAGGTGGTCTGCTATCATTGAAGCATCTCTGCCCTCAATATGATGTCTTTCTACAAAGTGAATTAAGTTTCCATTTTCAAATAAAGCAATAGCTGGTGAGCTAGGTGGATAAGGCAAACACATCTCTCTAACCTTATTTACTGCGTCAAAATCTACTCCAGCAAAGACAGTTAATAATTTTTCTGGTTTCTTTTCAGATATATTCAGCGAGTGTTTAACACCAGGTCTTGCAGCTCCCGCTGCACAGCCGCATACTGAGTTAATTAGTACTAGACAATGTCCTGATTTTTCGTTGAGTTCGGTGTCAACATCATCTGAACTTTTAAGTTCTTTAAATCCTACAGATGTTAATTCTTCAACCATAGGTCTTGTTAATTCTTCTGGATACATTTTTTTATATTTTTCATTAAACAATTTACATAAAGCCTAATTCAAGTTTGGCTTCTTCTGACATTAAATCAGTAGTATATGGTGGATCAAAAGTGATTTCAACCTCTACTTCATTAATTTCTTTAATCATTTCAACTCTATTTTTAACATCGTTTGGTATAGATTCAGCAGCTGGACAAGATGGAGATGTTAAAGTCATTAGAACATGTACGTTATTGTCATCAAGTATCTTTATTTCATATATTAATCCTAACTCATAAACATCTACAGGAATTTCAGGATCATAAACAGTTTTAATAGATCTAACAATCTTTTCTTTTAATTGAATTTTCTTCTTTTTATCCATTTTTATTCGATAATGCAATAATTTTAAATTTGTTTTCCATTGCTTCCAGTCCATTTGATCTTTGTGTGCCTATGAATCTACATAGTCCAGTATCATTAATAAAAAATAACTTTGTGTTAAGTATATCATCAGCGGATTGCCCGGAAAAAACTTTTATTAATAGACTTAGTAGACCCTTTGTGATTGCTGTATTGCTATCTCCAGTAAAAAAGAATTTGTTATCCTTAATCTTATAAGACAACCAAACCTTAGACTGGCAACCTTTAATTAAATTTTCATCTAATCTATTTTCCTCATTATAGGCCTCAAGTTGTTCTCCAATTTCCATTAAATAATTTAGAGTCATCTCGAAGTCATTATCAAGAACACTGAAATCATCTACAATTTCATTTTGTATACTTTCTGTGTTCATTTACTTATAATTTTATTTAATGATTCAATAAAGTAATCAACCTCATCTTTTGTATTATATAACGCTAAGGATAATCTCGCAGTTCCATCTAAATGATATTTTTCCATTAGAGGTTGTGTGCAATGGTGACCAGTTCTAATTGCAATACCTTTTGCATCTAATAATAAACCGAGGTCAAAATAATGAACCTTATCAATTGTGAATGAAAAGATTCCAATTTTATTATTTGCAGTTCCAACAATATTTAAACCATCAACTTTTTGAAGCTTATTTTTAGTATAATCTCTTAAGGTATTTTCATAATCTTCAATTATATCTCTACCGATATTATTTATATAATTTATAGATTCTTTAAAACCAATTACATCTCCAATATTTGGTGTGCCTGCTTCAAATTTATATGGTAATTTATTGAAAGATGTCTCTTTAAAACTTACATCTTTTATCATTTCACCTCCACCCATATACGGCGGCATTTTTTCTAAAATATTTTCTTTGCCATATACAACACCAACGCCAGTTGGACCATACATTTTATGCGCAGAGAAAACATAAAAATCACAATCTAACTCTTGAACATCAACTATGGTATGTGCAGATGCTTGAGCTCCATCAATAAGACATTTAATATCATAATTTCTACATATTTTAATAATTTTCTTAATTGGATTAATTGTTCCTAATGTATTTGAAATGAAAACTATAGATAAAAACTTTGTTTTGTTATTTAAAAGGCTTTTTAGGTTATTTAAATCAATTTCCCCAGATTTTGTAATTGATATGGTTTTTAATTTTAATCCCATTTCTTTAGATATCATTTGCCATGGAACAATATTTGAGTGATGTTCCATTTCACTAATAATTATCTCATCTCCTTTTTTTAAAAATCCTCTACAGTATGAGCTTGAAATCAAATTTATTCCTTCAGTAGCACCTCTTGTAAAGATAATTTCATTTTCAGATTTAGCATTGATAAAGTCTTTAACAAAAGATCTGGTTTCCTCAAATTCTTGAGTTGCTTTTTCGGCTAGAGTATGTACTCCTCTATGAATATTAGAATTGTAATTTCGATAATAATTAGATAGAGAGTCTATTACAATATTTGGTTTTTGAGTTGTAGCTGCATTATCGAAATATACTAGTTTGTTATTATTAACTTTCTTATTAAGTATTGGAAAATCTTTTCTGATTATATCTACAGGAAAACTATTCATCATTAAACTTTTCTAGTTCTTTCATTACTATTTTTTCAAATTTAATTTTTAGATCCTCGTCATTTATTTTTGAAAAAATTTCATTACTGAAAGCTAATAATAGCAGTGATATTGCTTTATTTTTTGGTATCCCTCTCGACATAAGGTAAAACAATGCGTCATTATCCAATTGACCAACAGTACATCCGTGTGAACACTTTACATCGTCAGCCCATATCTCGAGCTGAGGTTTTGTATAAACTTTAGCATTGTCAGATAGTAAAATATTATTATTTGACTGAAATGCATTAGTTTTCTGTGCTTTCTGTCTAACATAAATTTTACCGTTAAATACACCCTTGGAACCTTCGTCCATTATTCCTTTATAATGTTCATTACTAATTGAATTTTCATCCATATGATCTACAGTTGTGTGATTATCTATATGTGATTTCTTCTTAAGGGCATAAAATCCATACATATTAGCGTAACAATTTTTTTCTTTAAGTTTAATGTTTAAGTTATTTCTAATCATGGCACCTGAGAAACTAAATGTAAAAAAATTTGTTGTGCTGTTTTTCTCTTGAAAAACATTTGTACTATTAAAGTGAAAATTTTCTTCAATTTTTTGCTGGTTGTAATATGTAAGAGTTGCTCCATCCTCTACATAAATTTCAGAGACGGAACTCGAGAAGTTTTTGTTTTTACCAATATTGATAAATACTTCATCAAATGAGCATGCTGAATTTTTTTTGCAATAAATTAATTTTCTATGATGACAAACATTATTTGTGTCAATTAGATTGATTATGGAGATATTTTCTTTTAAAATTTTATTTTTTTCAAGCATTATTGTTAGACAATCTTGATGATTTATCGAATTAATTGAGCTAAATATATCAGAATTTGAATCATCAGAATTATGGTAAATTTTATCAAAAATATTTCTATTGTTCTTGTCAAGTTTTTGAAAACTATTGACACTTATATCATCAGGTATGGATGAAAGTTTTTTTTGGTAGATTCCATCTATAATAACTATCTGATATCCTTTGATATTGGTTAAATATTTCAAATAATTATTAGAATTAGATTCCTTAGATAGATTTGAATCAAGGATTTCAAATTCTTTTTCTAATGTTTTTAAGAGTGGGGTATACTTATATTCTTCTTTGTAATAATTAAGGGCTTTGTTAATACTTTTAAAGACTTTAGACTTTTTATCTCTCAAATCCTTGTCTTTCTCTTTTGATATTCTATTTCCGATTCTATCTAAATTTTTCATTATTTAAAAATTTAGTTTTTGGCATCAATCCAATCGTATCCTTTCTCCTCAAGTTTTAGAGCTAGTGTCTTATCTCCTGATTTGACAATTTTTCCATCCATTAGAACATGTACATAATCAGGGACAATATAATCAAGTAGTCTCTGATAGTGTGTTACAACAATTGTTGCATTTTCTTTTGACTTAAGCTTGTTTACTCCACCAGACACAATCTTTAATGCATCAATATCAAGTCCGGAATCTGTTTCATCTAAAATTGATAGTTTTGGGTCAAGCATTGCCATCTGAAAAATTTCATTTCGTTTTTTTTCACCTCCTGAAAAACCATCATTAATAGATCTACTTAATAAATCTTGTCTGATATTAACAAGTTTCATTTTCTCCTTCATAAGTTTTAAAAATTTAACAGCGTCTAAGGGTTTTTCCCCTTTTGATTCCCTTATTTGGTTAACAGCTGTTTTCATGAAATTAGTTGTTGATACACCAGGAATTTCTACCGGATATTGGAATGCTAAAAAAATACCATCTCTTGCTCTTTCGTCTGGACTTTGATCAGTTAAATCATTACCCATAAAATTTATTTTTCCTCTTGTAACCTCATAGTCATCTCTCCCTGCAATGACTGATGCTAGGGTACTTTTCCCTGATCCATTTGGCCCCATGATAGCATGGACTTCTCCCTTCTTAACATTTAGGTTTAGACCTTTTAGTATTTTAGTATCTTCAACAGATGCGTGTAAATCCTTAATCTCTAACATAAGTTTAATTTAGTATTATCCAACACTTCCCTCAAGTGTGAGTGACAATAGCTTTTGTGCTTCAACAGAAAATTCCATTGGAAGTTGTTTTAGTACGTCTTTTGCATATCCGTTAACTATTAACGCAATTGCATTTTCCTCATCAATCCCTCTTTGTAAGCAATAAAAAATTTGATCTTCTCCTATTTTTGAGGTTGTAGCCTCATGTTCTACCATTGATGACTTATTTTCAATATCAATATAAGGGAATGTATGGGCACCACACTTATTTCCAAGAAGTAAAGAGTCACACTGAGAAAAATTTCGTGAATTGGAAGCTCTCTTAATAACTTTTACCTGTCCACGGTAACTGTTTTGTGAATGTCCTGCTGATATACCTTTTGAAATTATTTTTGATTTAGTATTTTTTCCTAGGTGTATCATTTTTGTACCTGTATCAGCCTGTTGATAATTATTAGTGACAGCAACAGAATAGAACTCACCTATAGAATTATCACCTTTTAAGATACAAGATGGGTATTTCCAAGTTATAGCTGAACCGGTTTCAACTTGTGTCCAGCTAATCTTTGATTTTGCTCCGAAACAAATTCCTCTTTTAGTTACAAAATTATAAATTCCTCCCTTACCATTTTTATCACCAGGGTACCAATTTTGAACGGTTGAATATTTAACTTCAGCTCCTTTTGCAGCAAATATTTCCACAACAGCTGCATGTAATTGATTTTCATCTCTCATAGGAGCTGTACAACCTTCTAAGTAACTAACATAAGATTCTTCATCAGCAATAATTAAAGTCCTCTCAAATTGTCCAGTATTTGAGGCATTGATTCTAAAATATGTTGATAACTCCATAGGACACCTTACACCTTTTGGAATATAGCAAAATGAGCCATCAGAAAAAACAGCAGAATTTAGTGAGGCAAAATAATTATCCGTAGTAGGAATTACTGATCCTAAATATTTTTTTACGAGTTCAGGGTATTCTTGCACAGCTTCCGAAAATGAACAGAAAATAATTCCAAGTTCGCTAAGTTTATCTTTAAACGTAGTACCTATTGAAACAGAATCGATGACTGCATCAACTGCAACTCCGCTTAGTCTTTTTTGCTCTTGTAATGAAATTCCAAGTTTTTCAAATGTCTTTATGAGTTCAGGATCAACTTCGTCCATAGACTTCAACTTTTTCTTCTTTTTAGGAGCTGAATAGTATGATATTCCTTGGTAGTCAATTTTTGGTATTTTAAGATTGGCCCAATCAGGCTCACCCATTTCTTGAAAGACTTTAAATGCCTTTAACCTCCATTTTAACAACCATTCTGGTTCATTTTTTTTACTAGATATCAATCTTACAATATCTTCATTAAGACCTAATGGTGCTTGATCAACATCAAAATCTACTGACCAACCGTGCTCGTATTCCTTTGAAGTAAATTCTTTTAAAATTTTATCGTCCTTGCTCATATATTTATTTATAACACAAATTTAGATAAGAAAATCTTTTTAAACGAAAAAAATGTTTAAATCGGTTATTTCAACGATATACTTCCTTTTAAAGTTTCTTCTATAGACATGAATGATTCAGTTCGAGTAATTCCTTTTACTTTATGGATTTTTGTATCAAGTATTTCACGAAAATGAGGTGTGTCTTTACATAAAATTTTTATAAAAATTGTATACTGTCCCGTGATAGCATGAATTTCTACAACCTCAGGAATT
>Ga0160422_10001780_pt1 | contig 13419 bp, 15 predicted proteins | sample Fk160mmetaG_FD_108192 | JGI IMG/M metagenome (GOLD analysis project Ga0160422, IMG submission 108192) | Marine microbial communities from the Central Pacific Ocean - Fk160115 60m metaG | ecosystem: Environmental > Aquatic > Marine > Oceanic > Photic zone | place: The Central Pacific Ocean...
GACGTAGTTGTAATACGCAGGGTGCTGGTAGTCCGGATACTGTTCCTCGTCCAAGAGCATCCAACTGGTCCCCCCCGCCGCAATCTCCGCTGGCGTCACCATCGAATGAGTCGTGGTGTTGTAAAGTACCATTTCAGAACCACTTTCGTGTCCGGCATCAGGCGAAGCGTGGTCGTCGTGAGGCTCGCCTACCGAACCATGATCGTCCTGTGGGTCAGCAGATTGAACGGAAGAATCGTCAGAGGAAGATTGTAAACCGTTCTGCTCTAGACCGTCAGCTGAAAGAAACTTCGGAGCATAGAGAAATCCGAAGGCAAGAAGCATTGAATGTAAGGTGAGGAGTGTACGATTCTTCATAATTTAAAAGTTATAAGGGGACTTGTAATGATCCTGTTGCAAGTAACTTGCAATAGTTAAATCAGGGATTCTTTCTGCTATTTGGGACGAAGGGGATTGTTATGGTAGGAATTTCACTTGGGCATTCTATGCTTAAGCGATTGGACAAAGGATCGATGGAAATGGTAAGATTGTCAAGAGATCGATAATTCTTGTTTTGCTTTTGCTCAAGGACAACCCCTCCCCAAATACTGATCGAACCGTCTTGGGCGAATTTTCCCTTTTCGCCCTTGATCCTTATGAGTCCCGTCTCCGAGGCAATGGACAGACTCATAGGTTCAGCCACGGCGTAACGAATTCCTTTGGATTTGGAAACTTTCTCGAAAAGTTCGGCAACGCCTCCTGAGTCGATATGTCGAGAGTCGAGAAAAATCGACAAGTCCCTTACCTTGAGGAAAGGTAAACCAAATTTTAAAAATCCAATCTTCGGCTTTTCGGTCAGGACCTCATCGTAATCGAGTCGTAGGTACCGATCTCCGGATAGCTCATTGAAAAAGGAAAGTTGAAAACCCTTGAAATCCTTTATGGAAGGATTGGCCTGAGCACTCGAAAAAAGAGCCGGACATAAGACCAGAACCGAAAAAACAAACGCCGGAAAAGCGAAATGGAACTCGAATAATTTGATCAGGGGACTTTTGCGATGGGTTTTCAAACGAAATGAGACTCAGTCTCAATAAAAATAGCGCTTGCGCAAGACTTTTCGGGTTAAACTTTTCGGTAAGAGACGCTCGGCTAGCGGCGCTATCTTTGCCTGAAAGAAACCGCCACCGTAAATAACGCCTTTTTGACCTCCATTTATCGATTTCAGAATCTTTTTTGCGGCGACTTCAGGCTTTGGGGAATTATGGAGTTGCCGCTCGATCTGCATCCATGCGGATTTCATCCTCGCCGACTGATCTTTCGAGGATTGCTTCAGACTCGATCGATTAAAGGAAGTTCTTACGTCTCCCAACCTGAAATCAATGAACCTGGGGAATTCGTCATATTCAAGCATAAGCGAATGCGTGAGACTGGAGAGCGCTGACTTCGCGGCGTTGTAAATGGGCATATACGGAAGCGGAAAAAGCACGGCGAGAGAGGACAGGTTTACGATTACACCCGACTTTCTCTCAGCCATCAAAGGGGCAAAAGCCTTACAAAGCAAGGAGGGTGCAGTAAAAAGGACTTGAGTTTGATTAAGCAAGTCCTGATTTGAAAATTTCGCCCACTCGAAAAAGGCTCCGTAACCGGCATTGTTTACCAAAAGGTCAGGAACCTGATTTTCGGCAGTGAAGTCCGTAAGAAAGCGCTGTAGAGCTCCAAGGTCGGAAAGATCCAAGGGAATGGGATGAAAATTTTCGTGATCAATACTCCGATCGGATGATCTTGAAACCGAATAAACCACCATCCCCTGATCGATCAACATTTCGGACAAGGCTCTGCCAATTCCCTTTGACCCACCAGTCACCAATGCGGTTTTCGTTTTCATGAATCCCTCATCCTATGAAATTTTTGCTTTCCCGCGAAGCAAAACCTTCCGAGTATGGCAAAAAGCATGCAGGACGAAAAAATAATCATTCTCACCTACGAGTATCCTCCCACCCGCGGCGGAGCTGGAATCTATTGTGAGGAACTAGGGTTTGCGGCTGCAAATGCGGGTTTTGATCTTGAAGTTTGGTCTCCCTTCGAATCCTCCAGATCAGATGAGCTTAAGGATTATCCCCTACCCTTCAAAGGATCCCAAAGCCTATGCAGTTCCTTCCGCCTCATGCTTGAAGCCCGCAAGCGTATCAGTCAGATTTACTCTCCTTTCCTCTTGCATGTGGCTGAACCCGGAGCTCTTCGGGCCTTTTTACGCTTCCGCTGGTTCCTCAAACCATTGCCGCCTTATCTGATCACCATTCACGGCTCGGAACTCCTTCGTTTTACTCGAAATCGATTCGAATGCCGTCTCTTTCGGAAAACTCTAGCGGAATCCAAAAGCATCCATGTTCTTTCCTCCTTCAATCGCAAGTCCATACTTCAATTCTGTCCGGAGGCCAAGGATTTGATCAAAATGATTCCCGGAGCGCCCGCGCGGAAAGTTCTGCCGACAATGAATCAGGGTGAAAAATCGGAAGAAACCCTGAACATTCTATGTGTGGGGAGAATCCACCCACGCAAGGGACAGGATAAGTTAATCAATGCGGTCAATCAGTTGCCCGAGCGCTTGAGGAAGAAAACTCAGCTTTGTTTTGTAGGCCAGGTGGTGGATCAAAGCTTTTACAGATCCCTAGAACAGGATGCGAAACGTTCGGGCTGTGAAATCATGTTTCTTGGCGAACTCAGTGACGGGGAATTGCGCGAGCAATATGAACGGGCCGATGTATTCGGCCTCACTTCCATGCCAAGAAAGGACAGCATTGAAGGATTTGGTTTCGTTTATTTGGAAGCTTCGTCCCATGGGCTGCCTATTTTAGCTCATCGGATTGGCGGAGTGGAAGATGCGGTCAGGCATGAGGAAACCGGTTTGCTGGTTGACCCTCTTTCCGAAGCAGATCTTTGCAATTCGCTGGAAAGACTTGTCAGGGACGGCGAACTGAGAGCCAAACTTGGAGAAAACGGCAAGAAATGGGCGAATCATCAATCGTGGAGAAAGGTTGCGGAAAAGCTGTATGAATCCAGCTAAAGAACATCCGCAAAAGCCGGCCTCAGGCGATTGAAAAACCAGGCTCCCGAAAAAAGCACGACCAATCCGAACAACCATGCGTATAAGATCCCGTTCCAATTGGGGTTGCCACCCCATAGAGTAACCAAACGAAGTGAATCTATGATTTGCAGGAGAGGATTCCATTGGAGAAATGTCCAAATGGAAGGAGCCGCTGCCTTGGCTTTTTCCGCTGAATAAAATACCCCGCTCGAATAAAGCAGAGCCAGACCGAGGAAAGACCCAACCTGACTGACGTCGCGGACGAAAACGCCCAAAGCGGAAAAGAACCAGGCAAAGCCAAGAGCAATAAAAAAAGCGGGGGCAATGATCAAGGGGATGTAGACGGCTTGCCAGGTCAAACCATGACCCACAAAAACTACGCCGAGAAGACAAAGGGTTAATCCGATCAGCAGGTCATAGGCCAAAGCGCCCACACTCGCTGCAGGAAGAATTTCCAAGGGGAACACGACTTTTTTGACAAAATTAGGTTGGCTGACAATAACCGAAGGCGCTGAACCGATCACCCCAGAAACTAAGCTCAAAACACTAAGCCCAAGAAAAATTCCCAGAGCAAAATCCAGGGTCGATTCATTCGGAGAATCGGTAAAACGGCCACCGAATACGACGCCGAAGGCAAATACGTACAACCCAAGCATCAGCAAAGGATTCGCCAATAACCAAATTCCCCCAAGAATACTCCCGCGATGGCGGGACTTTACGTTTCGCATAAGAAACTGCCACAGCAACTCCCTCTTTAAAAACAAACTTTTCAAGGCGGTCATTGAATTCTTAATTAGAGAGAAATCTTTTAAAGAGCGAGCAGGTAACTCACTCCGTTCCCAAGTGGGCCTTCCATTCCTTGTCTCGGTAACTGTAATACCGAATGGAATCAGTAAATCCAGATGCAAGATCCAAGTAGAGCCAATCGCTTTCCGAATGGGAAAAGCAGAAAGGGAAGACCTCGGAATTCAACCACAACCACCCTAAATGGTTCTTCCAGAGCCAGATGCTGGATTCATTTTTGACTGAACCATAGAGCCATCCGAAAGACGCGTGAAAGTTCCATCCGTTGGAAAAGGGTTTGAAAGGACCAAACCACACGGAGCGAAGCCAATTGCCCACTCCCAAAAACTGACTACTCGGCCAAACCGGAAGTTGCGCCTCAATCCAAGAAAGGTGAGTTTCCAATCGAGTAAGTACCGTCACGTCACCATAGGTGGAATCCCCAGTTTTTCCATAAGATCCATAGGAAATCACGCCATGAATCTTCCAATTTCCATTTGTCCACGCAAAGACAGGACCCCCACTGTCACCAACCGCTGTGCTTACTTCCATTACCAAAGGTTGAGCATCACTGGTACCCTGCCCCAATTGATCGATAGGATCATTGTCGCCACTCAAAGTGTTTGCATCCAAGTCGGGAGAATCGAAATCAAAAGCAAACACACCCCCGGATTCATTCGAGTCAAGACCTGGAACCGAGACTTGCGGAACGACCCGATCAATCTTATTTCGCCCAGCCATCCGCTTGGTGTTTTGGTCATCTCCGTCCGGCTTCGATCCGTTAATCAAAGATCCGAAACCGCTGACAAATGCAATTTTGCCCAATAGGTCTTCTCCATTCGCAAAAGGCAGGGAATAGGGCTGAACCCCAATTGCTTTGCTGGAAAGAAAAACCAAGGCCAAATCCACCCCAATACTGTCCCCATCTCCCAAGGGAGGTTTCTGATTTTGACGGGTTATCCAACTTGGATGAATAAGAATGCGATTAACCGAAAAAAACAAATCCGAAGGAGAGTTTTGATAATCAGAGTAAAGAATGAATTCCCAATCGGCTGGATTCGGTTCGGGGTCACTTTGAGAATTTTTCAAGACATGAGCGGCAGTAATCACTACGTCCGGAGCAACGAGCGATGCGGTGCCAAGGACTCCGTCATTGGATACGAGCGCCCCAACGCCGGAAAAATCGGGATATTCGAGCAAGTCGGAGAATGGCTGAAGATTTTGCGCCATCGCGGAATGATTTTCCCAAGCCTCATCGCTTAACTTCCCAATTCTTCTCGCGGCTTCCGAAGAGCCGCCGACAATAACGACGAATGTGATTCCTACGAAGATCGCAAGAATTCTATTATTCACGAGACGGAATGATATTGGGGGGCGGACTTGGGGGAAGAATATTTGGCGGTGGAGGCGGGGGTGGCAGATTCTCAAGATCGAATCCATTGCTTTCGGAAACACCGTCAGGATTGCCTCCGGAGTCGGGAACGGGATTGGAAACTTGAGAAACGCCACCGTTTGTTGAAGAAAGGGTTGGGGCAAGTCTACGGATCACAGAACCGGTGGCATCAGGACTAGTCTGAGAATTTGACGACTCATCAATAGATCCGGGAAGAGGCAAACCGGGAAGTGTTCTTCTGGGAACCGAACCCGGATAACCGCCTCCGCTCCCTGTGATTTGCGTGGCTGGAGAATTGTTGGAAAGGGCCTCATTTTTTCGTTTTGCCAACCATGGGGGAAGAGTCGGGGTGTTGGTTGGTTTGGGTGGCATGTAACGAGGAGTCTGAGAAACGGCAGGGGTGCGTGCGGGAACCGGCAAGCCTGCCTTGTTCGTGGTTTGCCCGGAAAGGTTCGAAGGAGTCTGTGGGGTTGAGGATTTGGACTGGAGCAAAGGCAAATCATAGGATTTGCCTTCATACACCACGGTCAAAGTCTCCGAATCCAAATCAAATTCCTGAATCTCGAATTCCTCATAAGTGATTTCGCTCAAACCCACCCACTCGCCATGCTGAGACTTTTTATTGAAAAGACAAAAGTAGGGCTTTCCCTTGAGCAAAAAGTATCCTCGGAACTCAATTTCCTGCGACATATCCTTTTGCGGAATCGGTCGCGGATTAACCAAGGATTGATTGGATTGAGGAGGTTTTTGGTTAAAACCGGGTCGGAGGAAAGGATTGGATGAAACAGAAGCTTCGCTTAACCCACTCAGCCCTAGGCTAAGAATCATCCAAATGCATTTTCTCAAACTCACTCCTGACAATCTCACAAAGGACGACGGATGGCAAGAGGACTTGCCGCTAACCGTTCAAAGCGGTGAAAGCCCGAAATCCGAAGTACACTCCTGAAATCGTACCCACGAGACTCAGGGTAAGGTAAGCCAGAGAATGCGCGGATCCCTCATCCTCCATAAGATTAAACAAATCCAACCCAAAGGCGGAAAAAGTCGTAAAGCCTCCGCATACGCCAAGAATCCAAAATGCTCGAAAAAAATCCGGATCTGACATGCCTTCCATTGCTCGTACCAAAAATCCGATCAAAAAAGCCCCAATTACGTTAACCAAGACCGTAGGCCAAGGTGAGAATGATTGCAAAAGCGTACCAACCATAGCTCTTCCCATCGAACCTATTGCCCCCCCCAAACCGACGAGGAGGAAGAATTGAAAGCCCATTACCTGAATGCGTCAGGAGGAAGACTCATCCGGCGATTCCTCATTTTCCTCAGAACCCAAGTCATCTTCCTCGGGATCATCCTGCTCTTCGACTTCCGCCTCCTCTAGTGAGTTATATCGCAACACTCTTTGGTTCTTGGGCAAGGGAGATAAGTTTACGATGATGAATCTTCCGCTGAGTTTGGGGGTGTCATCGGCTTTCCCAACTCCTGAAAGGTCTTTTATCGCCTGTTTCACAAGGTTCATGCCAAGATCAATGTGCTCCATTTCTCTTCCGCGGAACATTAAGGTGATCTTCAGTTTGTTCCCCTGGTGGAGAAACTTCTCGGACCGTCGCAGTTTGGTCACATAGTCATGCTCTTCGATACGGGGGCGAAACTTGGCTTCCTTTATCCGTTTGGCTGTTTTTTCCTTATTCCGCTTATTCTTACTGAGCTCGTACTTGTATTTTCCGAACTCGAGTATCCTGCAAACCGGCGGAGTGGCAGAGGAAGCAACCTCAACCAAATCCAAACCATGAGATTTCGCGATCTTGAGGGCTTCTTCCGGAGGCATCACTCCGAGCATCTCTCCGTCAGCGCCAATAACCCGCACTTCACGAGCGCGAATTTTGTCATTTTTTCTAATGTAATTACGGTTGTTGAACCGTCTTTTGTTTCCACTTGGTTTTTTGACCATGCGGTTAATTGAGGAACTGTGTCATTAAGGATGGGTACTTAGAAAAATTTAACAAAACCCGACTAATCCGTTTTTAAGGCAGTGAAAGCAAGCCTTAATTTCAACCGTGTTACGCCCTCAAAGATTGAAACTTTCTCCGCAACTGCAACTTGCCTTGGCGTTCGGGTTTTCAAATTTGAACCCCCCGGCTACCATCCTGTCGGAAAAATTCAAGGTCGTGCCTCTAAGGTAAAGCGCCGTTTTCGGGTCAACCAGCACGGCAATCCCCGAACTTTCGACCAGTATATCCCCGCTTTTACTTGTTGGTGTGAATTTCATTTTGTAAGAGAGTCCGTTGCATCCCCCACCAGTTATGCGTATGCGTAGGAAATCCCCCTTTTGTTCTCGATCGATCAGCGTGGAAATCTTCTGAGAGGCGGATTCGGTCACGCGAACCAAATTTTCGTTTCCAATCCGAACGCCTTCCGATAACTCAACTTTTGACATGATGAACTTTCTTAAGACAAGGATCGTAAGAATGCAAATTCAGCCTTTCGATTGCTCGCTTCTTGCAAATCCACGATCCCCATCAAGGAAAAACTCAACGAATTCCCGAGCCGTTTGGGACGGAAGGAGAGAGTCATTTTTCAAAAATTCCTTTGCCCGCTCGCTCAAGTTACCCGGTTTCATCAGAAAAGAACGATACAGTTTCTTAAGCTCGGAAATTTCAGGTTTCGAAACTTTTCTTCTGCGTAAGCCAACCAAATTCAGACCACGGGTTCGGTTTCTTCCAGCAACCATTACTTGAGGAGCGACGTCCGCGGAAATCTCGGCCAAACCGCCCACCATGACGCCCTCCCCTATTCTTACGAATTGATGAACGCCAGCTCCCCCGCCAATAAAAACGTGATCGCAAAGCGTAACGTGACCGCCCAACAAAGCTCCATTGGCCAAAACCACTGACCGGCCCAAGGAACAATCGTGAGCGACGTGAGAACTACCCATAAGGAAACTGCTATCGCCGATCACGGTTTTCGAATGTTCATACATCGACCGATGAACGGTCACTCCTTCTCCAAAGCGCACCTTCGAACCAACCTCAATCAAGGAAGGCGTATCCGGTTCGAAAGACAAATGCTGCGGATTACCTCCGATGACTGAGAAATGCCCAACCGAAACCTCATTCCCCAACCGAGCCGAAGCCTTGACAATGGCATGGGCTTCCACGACGCAGTCATCCCCTAAGACGGCGCCTGCCTCAATGATCGCGAACGGACCCACACGCACTCGTTCGCCAAGGTGAGCCTTGGCATCGACAAGCGCGGTTTTGTGAATATGCGAAGACATTGCTATCCTAAGTTGAAAACATATCCAATTGAGGTTCTCGAGCAAGCTGGTAGACCTTCAATAATTTAAGCATCTGGAACACTCCGTTGTTTGAATACTTCAAGGTAGGCAAGGATTGACGAAGGAGATTTTCGAGCATGGAACTCAAACTTAGGACTCCACCCACTCCCATGTCCCGGAGATAAGTGAACAACTCCTTGAGTTTGGCTTCATTTCTCGGCAAAGCCGGAACAACCAAAAGGCAAAGATAGCTCCCCATCCAGCTCTCGGGTAATTCGGGGCCAGGGTTGTACCCCAATGAAATCCGCTCCTGCGTAACCTCTTTTTTAAAGAATTTCAAAAGGCGGGCATCACTGCTGAGAATGGAATTTGAAAAAGATGAATTTTCCCAACCCAATCTCGAAACCAAAGCCGAACGAACGCCTCTTAAATCTCCTGTAAAAAGACGAAAGCTTAATTGCGAATCACTGCTTTGGATCGCTGGGTTAAAGACCGCGATGGTGGGCAAAGGCAGCGTTTTTTTCTTGTTCTCGGAATCATCCGGTTTGCCTGCCTGACGAACCAAAAAGCCATTGCTTTCGAAATAAGCCTCCACGATCTCCTGTTCGACGTCCAGCATATGGGGTTCTTATTGCTATTTTGCTCCCACGGATCTCCACACCTCACAGACCCGCTCGTTTTCCACGTCGCCGACTGTCATCGATCGACCAATTTCCTTCATAAGAACAAACCTGAGTTTGCCTCCCAATACTTTTTTGTCGTTCATCATTATGGACAGGAGTCCATCCAGGGGCAAAGCTTCCCTCAATCGATCAGGCAACCCATAAGCTTTCAAAAGATTGAGCAAATCCTCTTCCTCGTCACCTTCGCAAAAACCCAAATCCTTCGACAATCTCATGGCGCAGACCAAACCAATCGCAACGGCTTCGCCATGCAAATAAAAGCCATATCCTGCCTGAGCCTCAATCGCATGGGCAAAAGTATGACCCAAATTGAGAAGGGCTCGCCCTCCGCCGCGCTGACTCGTCTCACGCTCATCCGCCTCAACGATCGAAGCTTTGTCGGAACAGCACTCCGAAACGAATTGAGCCAAATGTTCGGATGCGGCCTCAAGCGGCTTAGCCAAAGCAAGCAAACGATCAAACAAGGCTCGGTTTCCAAGCATACCATACTTGATGACCTCCGCCATACCCGCCGAGAACTCTCTTTGAGGCAGACTTCTCAAAACTTCCAAATCGATGTAAACTTCTGTGGGCTGATGGAAGGAACCGACCAAATTTTTGCCACCTGACAAATTAATTCCAGTCTTTCCACCCACGGAACTGTCGACCATGGCAAGCAGAGTCGTCGGAACCTGATAAAAGGCAATTCCACGAAGAAAACTGGCGGCGGCGAAACCTCCGAGGTCGCCCGTCACTCCTCCTCCAATCGCGAAAAGACAGCTTGACCGATCGATCCGGTTGGTGGCCAAAAAATCCCACACCTTCCCCAGAACCGAAACCGATTTGGAAGTCTCACCTGGCGGGACTGTAAAGACCGGCGCCAAGGATAGAAAATTCGAACAAAATTCGGGATTTCCTTCAACAACGCCCTGATCGATTAGAATCACAGCTTTCCTGCCATCCCTGCGGAGGGTATCGATTTTGGAGCTTATGATCGCTTCAAGTCCGCGACCGATGTTAATGGGATAGCTTCGGTCTCCCAAATTAACGGTTAGGTGGTCTTCGTTCATAGAAAAGTTAAACTTGAGATTTATACGGTATCCGGCTGAATTTCGGGCAAAATCGAATCCAAATAGTTATCGATGGAAAAAGGTTGCAGGTCGTCCGGTGATTCTCCGAGTCCGATGAAATAGATTGGGAGTTGAAGTTCCCTGTAGATGGAGACCAAGACCCCTCCCTTGGAAGTTCCATCCAACTTCGTAACTACGATTCCGGTAAGACCGAACTTTTCATTGAATACCCGAGCCTGTTCCAATCCGTTGGATCCGGTGGAACCATCGACCACAAGCCATGAATGATGAGGCGCTCTGCCATTTCTCTTGGCCAGAACCCTTTTCATCTTTGCCAATTCTTCCATGAGGTTGTCCTTCACGTGAAGGCGGCCCGCCGTATCCACGATCAGATAGTCGCATCCCCTCGATTCAGCAGCGTCATAGGCATCAAAGGCCACGGCTGCGGAATCAGAGCCGTGGTGACCGGCAATGATCTCCAGGTCCAAAGCGCTTGCCCATGCTTTCAGTTGTTCCGTGGCGGCGGCCCTAAAGGTATCACAAGCTCCAAGAGCAACTGATTTCCCCTGAGCCTTCAATTGATGACCAAGCTTTGCGCAGGTCGTGGTTTTTCCCGATCCGTTGACTCCGATCAGACAGACCACCTCGGGAGAATCCGATTCATCGGACGGAAACTCTCTTTCGGAACCGATGAGAGTACGCCTCAAAACTTCTCGAGCCAACAAGTTCGCATCCTCGCCGCGAAATTCCTTTTCCTTCTTATGGGTTTCTCGAATTCCCGCAATGATTTCTTCGGTCGCATCGACCCCGAAATCACCCTCGTAAAAGGCTTCCTCAATGTTGAGCAAGTCCTCCTCATTCAAGGATTTTCCCGGCGTGATCTTGGCGAAAGCTCCTTGCAGCGCGGAGGCTCCGCGCTGAAAGCCTTTGCGAAATTTTGAAAATATACCCATGAATGAAAGTTAACCGACCGCCAAGTGAACTTGGAAAAAAGTACCCTACTTTGGCTGAATCAGAAGGGTACAGCAAGAATACTCGATCATCTGATCGGTACAACAATCCTTTGTTTCAAAGGAACGAACCGTTAAAATCATCAACCGATCCTGCAAATCCCAAGAATCCGTCACCACTCCACTCAAATCGTTCAGCGGAATCTGAGCGTAGGTGGGAAATTTGGAATTTTTTCGATTTTCGCCAAAGCGCTTGACCAGCCTTTCACGCAAGTTTTTCCATTGCGGGTAAACCACGTCTTCAAAAAAAGTGGAATGCCATCCTTTTTGACCCTCGATAAGGCAAAGATCCAATTTTCCGTTCGTGAGCTTGCAACTCAATTCATACCTGAAACCATTCCATCGAACCGTGCACTTGACCAAACCTTTGTCTCTCTCCTCGTAAATCTGGATGAATTCCGCTTGTCTCAACTTTTGCAGAACAACCTCGCGGGAATCTCCGAGCTTGAGGTTTGCATAAACAAATTCCGAGCCCACGGGAGATAATTTCGGGGATTCCCCATACCCAGAATAGGAGAGGAGCAGGAAAAAAGCGACTTGCAGACGAATTGCCATCATTAGAACACTTGCAAATATAAAGTACTCCGCCTATCAGAGGGAAAAATAAATCCGCTCCAGAGAGAGCAGAGCGTACGAGGTCACGAGAACCGGATCCCGCTCCCACCACCTTCCGTTTTCATTGAGCCAAAAGCCCTGAGGGTCCTGCATATTGAGTAATTTCAGGCTCAATTCCTTTCGCCAATCTCTTTTTTTCCCTTCGGAGTCACGCATGCTTTCGATTCCGGAAAGGCTCAATGCCTTGGACATGGTGTGGAAATAATAGTACAATCCCTGAGGTCCCATACCCGGATTTTCCTCTATGGTGTAATTCTCGTTCAGCCAGTCTCTCACCGCCATCATTCGAGGGTCGGATGCGTCCATTTCCGCATAGATGAAACTCAAAAGCCCGGCATAACTCATGCTTCCGTATGATCGCAGGGATTTCGATCCGTCCGAACCCTCTCTATCTCCCGCCATGCTGGAACCGGGGAAATACACGAATCCTCCCTTGTCGTCCTTGTGGGAACTCACCCATTTTTCCTTGTTTGTGGAAGAAAGATTTTGGCATTTCGAGACAAAACTGATCGCAGCATCCCAATCCAACTCCAAGTCTCCTCCTTCGGCGCTGGGGTAGGTTTTTTTGGCGTAGTAAAGAGCCTCCATAGCCAGATGAGTGTTGGACAGGTCAGAATGAGCCCAGGTTGAGCCATACCCGATCCCACCGTCGAACACGTTATCCGCACGCCCCTTTTGATCGAAGTCCGATTGTTGATTGACGAGAAACTTACGAGCCTTGGATATGATTGGCCCGTACTCATCGTTTTTCGACTGCATCAAAGCCATCAGGCAAATCGAGGTATTGTAGGAAGCCAAACCTTTCCCGTAAATGCCTCCATCGCTTTGAACTTTGGAAAGGATGAATTCGAAACCCGCATCTCGGGCTTGCTCAAAAGCCTTGGAGGTTTCCCGCTCAGGATTTCCCATCATAGCCCGCAGGGCCAAACCCGTCAAAGCGGGATACTCCGCTGCCCCCCATTGACCACTGGAAGCATTTTGCTCTTGGACCAACCAATTCAATCCCTTTTGAATCGAACGTTTGATTTCCAGTTTGATCGATTGATTGATTCCATCTTCCCCAAAAAGGCAGGAGGAGAATGCAGATCCGCCTAAAACGATGACGGGTAAGAGGGCATTAAGGTATCTCATGATGATTAAGCTTAAAAGTATCTTGCTATTCAGGCAAGAGGAACCGAATGCGAACGCGAGATTCAAGAGGAGGCATGGTGTTTTCATTCGCAATCCATACGTCGTCGTTGTCACTGTCGATATCACTGCTATTGAGGATGGCATCCTCGTCCGCGTACACGGCGAGGATCGAACCGCTGATCTCGGCCATGTAAGTTCCCTCGATTACCTTGGATCCGGTGAAAATGATTGATTTGGGAGTGATCCCCTTTTGGTTCGTCTGATTGATCACCATATTTTCCAATGGATCGGTCTTTTGGGTTCCATTCGAATCCCAGATGACTTCGACGCCAATGCAATCTTTCGGAAATCTTAGCTTTTGAGGATTTTCAGACCAAAGATTTTCAAAAAAGCCGTCGATTGGTTTCTGCTTAAGCA
>Ga0160422_10001781_pt1 | contig 13419 bp, 11 predicted proteins | sample Fk160mmetaG_FD_108192 | JGI IMG/M metagenome (GOLD analysis project Ga0160422, IMG submission 108192) | Marine microbial communities from the Central Pacific Ocean - Fk160115 60m metaG | ecosystem: Environmental > Aquatic > Marine > Oceanic > Photic zone | place: The Central Pacific Ocean...
GGAAAGTTAAAATCAGTGTTTAGAATTGTGTTTTCCACTTTATTTTTCTTTTAAGGTTTGTTCTTGTTTATATGCTTGAATAATTTTCATTACTAATTTATGTCGGATCACATCTTTTTGGTCTAAATAAACTATACCTATTTCTGGTAAATCTTTTAATAAATCTAAAGAATGACTTAAACCCGACTTCTGACGATTTGGTAAATCGATTTGTGTCATATCACCAGTAACAACAAATTTAGCAGAACGTCCCATTCTAGTAAGGAACATTTTCATTTGTTGTACGGTTGTATTTTGTGCTTCGTCTAAAATTACAAATGCATTGTCAAGGGTTCTACCCCTCATAAATGCCAATGGTGCAATCTGAATAACTCTTTCTTCAATAAAAGCTTTTAGTTTTTCAGACGGAATCATATCATTAAGCGCATCATATAATGGTTGCATGTAAGGGTCTAATTTATCCTTCATATCTCCTGGTAAAAAACCTAAATTCTCTCCAGCCTCTACTGCAGGTCGGGTTAAAATAATACGTTTTACTTCTTTATTCTTTAATGCCCTGACAGCTAAAGCTACTGCAGTATATGTTTTACCAGTACCAGCAGGTCCAATTGCAAAAACCATATCTTTATCATATGAAAGATCAACTAATTTTCTCTGATTGGATGTGCGGGCCTTAACAAGTTTTCCATGCGTTCCATGAACAATAACATCGTCATCTAATTCTAAAACCACATTATGGTCTTCCATGATCAAACGATCTATATTGCTATCTGTTAATCTATTGTATTTATGAAAATGTTGAATTAGAACCTGAAGCTTTGTTTCAAACTGCTCTATCATTTCTTCATCACCCAAAACAGTTAGCTTACCTCCTCGTGCAATTATTTTTAATTTTGGATAGTACGACTTAATTAAATCTAATTTCGAATTTCTGGAGCCATATATTTCTATAGGGTCAATATTGGTTAGTGTAAAGTTTTTTTCTGCCAAATAACTGATATTTATTAAGTTATATGAATTCGATTTAAATTCTTTTCAACTAAGATTATTTGCTTATTTTTAAACACACAAAATAATAAATTTTGAAGATAAATTTCAAGTAAACTTAGCTGTTTTTCAGTAATATGGCAATCATAACACTAACAACCGATTACGGAAACAAAGATTATTTTATAGCAGCCATAAAAGGAGCAATATTATCTGAAGCTCCTGAAGTTCAAATTATTGACATTTCTAATCAAATTTCTCCTTTTAATATACAGGAAGGTGCTTACATCCTAAAAAATGCATACCATAATTTTCCAGAAGGAACAATTCACATGATTGGAATTGATGCAGAAGCTACAAAAGCCAAACAACACATTGCGTGTAAAGTTAATGGTCATTTTTTTATTGGTCCAGACACAGGAATATTTTCTTTAATGTTTCCTAATTTAAAAGCCGATCATATTATTGCTTTAAATATCACTCAAGAATCAGATAGCATTCCTTTTCCTATGAAAGATTTATTTGTGAAAGCAGCCTGCCACCTCAACAGAGGCGGAACTTTAGGTGTTATTGGTCGCCAAATAAACCAATTAAAAGAACTTAAGGAGTTTCAACCTACTCTTTCAGCAGACCGAAAAATTTTAAACGGTCAAGTTATATATATAGATCACTATGGAAATGTCATTAGTAACATTACTAAAAAAATTTTCAAAGAGTCTTTTGCAGGCACAACATATGAAATAAGATTACCGAGAAGAAACAAAATTACAACTCTACACAAGTCTTACAGTCAAGTTCCCGAAGGAGAAATGCTTGCATTATTTAATTCAGCTGGACACTTAGAAATTGCAATTAATAAAGGAGATGCTAACCTAGCAAATGGTGCGAGTGGTTTATTAGGGATTAAAGTTAAAGATAGAATTAGCATCGAGTTCCTATGATCATAAGAATCGTAAAATTGAGTTTCCATACTGAGTTTATTTCAGATTTTAAAACGATATTTGAAGAAAATAAACAAAAAATTATTTCTCAAAAAGGATGTAATCGTTTAGAGATGTTAAAAGATATTAAAGACGTAAATGTTATTTTCACATATAGCTGTTGGGATTCTGAAGACGATTTAAATAATTATAGAAACTCTGAATTATTTAAAGATATTTGGAGTAAATCAAAAATATTATTTAACAAAAAGCCAGAAGCTTGGAGTACAAAAAAAATAAATTAAGTACTATGACAAGTATTATAAAAAAAGAACTAAACAGCTTTCTAAGCTCTTTATCGGGTTATATGGTTATTTTGGTGTTTTTAATTCTTAACGGATTATTTCTTTGGATTTTTCCAGGATCATTTAATTTATTAGATTCAGGATATGCGGGTCTTGATGGACTTTTCTTTCTAGCGCCATGGGTTTACTTATTTTTAATCCCAGCATTAACTATGCGTTTATTCTCAGACGAGATTAAAATTGGCACTATTGAATTACTTCTTACAAAACCAATTAATGAATTTAAATTAGTTTTAGGAAAGTATATTGTAGGTGTCATTTTGTGCTTAATTAGCCTAGCCCCAACACTGATTTATCTTTTTAGCGTATACGCTTTAGGGCAACCCCAAGGAAATCTAGACCTGGGAGCTACAATTGGATCTTACATAGGGTTAATTTTCCTTGCTGGTGTTTATGTTTCAATAGGGTTATTTGCCTCAAGTTTAACAGAAAGTCAAATCCTATCTTTTATATCAGCACTCTTTATATGCTTTTTCTTTTTTATAGGATTTGAACAAATAGCCTCATTATTATCATATACAGGAATGGAGTTAAGTATAGAGAAATTAGGAGTCAATTACCATTATAATGCCATTAGTAGGGGGGTTATAGATACCAGAGATCTATTATACTTCATAAGTGTTATACTACTTTTCATATTTGCTAGTACCATATCGATTAAAAGTAGAAAATGGTGATGAAAAATAGAAATAAAGACATTATTCAATTGATAAGTATTTTCATCATCATTATACTTATTAATATTATAGGCTCAATGGTTTTCCATCGTTTTGACTTAACACAAGAAGGTCGATATTCACTTTCGAAAGCTTCTAAGAAGCTACTTTCAGAAATTGAAGACTACATCTATATTGAAGTCTATTTAGAAGGTGATTTTCCTGCAGGTATTGAACGCTTAAGTCTTGAAACAAAACAGATCTTATCAGAATTTAAAACTCAGAATGATTTTATACAATTTACATTTATAAACCCAACAGAAAGTAAAGACGATAAAACAAGAAATGAAATCTTGAAGCAACTCTACGAGAAGGGGTTAACCCCAACAAACCTTCAAGTTAAAAATGGTGACAGTTATACTGAGAAAATTATTATCCCCGGGGCTATAGTGAAATTTGGTGCCAAAGAAATTGCAGTACAATTACTAAAAAATCAAATTGCAAGTAGTCCTGATCAAAATTTAGAACAATCTATTCGTGAACTTGAATATGAATTTACTAATGCTATAAAACAATTACGTTCTTCTTTAAAACCTAATATTGCCTTTTTAAAGGGACATGGTGAATTAGATGGTCTTGATATTAAAGATTTAAGAACCTCCTTAACTGAGCAATATTCTGTTGATGAAATTGATTTAAGAGAATTTGAAGTAGACTCTCTTGGAAAGCCTAATTTGAAAAAAAAATTAAGAGACCTAAAACTTAAAAAGCTACTCTTAATCGCGAAACCAAAATCGACATTTGAAAATTTAGACAAATACTTTATCGATCAATATATTATGAATGGTGGTAAAGTGATTTGGATGATTGATGCAACAAATGCTGATATGGACTCATTATCCAATAAAGGTTCCTTCATAGCTTCTACTTTGAGAGATTTGAATCTGGGCGACCAACTTTTTAAATATGGTGTTCGTATCAACAGCAATTTAGTGGAGGATATTTCTTCATCTAAAATACCTGTTCCTATTAGCTTTGTTAATGACATTCCTCAATGGGAGCTATTACCTTGGAGATACTTTCCAGTTTCTATTCCAACATTAAACCATCCAATCACAAGTAATTTAAATGCTGTAAAATTTGATTTTGTAAGCAGTATTGATACCATTAAAACTAACACAAAAATAAATAAGACAATACTTCTGCACACATCTCCTTATTCAAGATTGTTAAATACACCCTATGAAATTAGTCTTCAAAAAGCATTAGAGCAACCAACTCAAAATGACTTTAATATACAACAAGCAGCAATAGCAGTTTTACTAGAAGGTACATTTGAATCTTTATTCAAAAATAGAATTAACAAATTAAGCAATGAACTTCCGCTTATTAAATCTAGTAAGCCAAATAGAATGCTTGTAATTTCAGATGGAGATATTGCTCAAAATCAGATCTCAAGAGGCGCAGCACTTCCCCTCGGTTATGATAATTATGAAAAACGACAATATGGAAATAAAGACTTTATTCTAAACGCCATAGACTATCTTTTAGAAGAAGATGCGTTAATAGCTGTCAGAACAAGAGAATTAAAAATGCGTTTACTGGATACTCAAAAAATAAACCTTGAAAAAAGTTTTTGGCAAATCATAAACCTTATAATACCAATAGCATTAATTATAATTTTCGGAATCTTTAAGCAATATGCAAGAAAGAAAAAATACACAAATGAAAAATAAAAATATTCGTTACATTGTTATTATTCTTTTTTTAGGTATAAGTATCTATTTGTTATCTAAAAAAGATAACTCTATAACTCGATCCGACAGAAGAGACTTCTCTATATCAGATACAAGTGAAGTCATTAAAGTAACTTTATCATCAAAAGCTCCTGAAATTGCAGTTTTAGATCGCCAAAATGAAAATTCATGGATAGTTAACGGAAAATATAAAGCAAGAAAGTCAGGCATATTCTACCTACTTCAAACACTTCAGAGAATGGAAATTGCACACCCTGTTCCATTGTCTATGCGTGATAATGTTATAGGTAATTTAGCTGTTAAAGGAATTAAAGTAGAAGTAGAAGTAAAGACTGGCAAAAATAAAATATTCTATGTGGGTGGAGAAAATAAAGAACTTACAGCCACATTCATGATGCTTAAAGGCGCCACAGAGCCCTATGCAGTCCATATACCAGGATTTAAAGGTTATTTATCTGGCAGATTCTTTACTCAAGAATATCTATGGAGAGACAAAACAGTAATAAATTACGATAATCGAAATATCTCATCTGTTCAGATGAAATATTATAATGTCAATCAAAAAGATGAATCTTTCCGAATAACAAAAACAAATATGGACTTCCAATTATCAGACTTTGAAACAAAAGAAATGATAGGACATAATCCAAAGGCTTTACAAACATACATTGCCTCCTTCCGAAAACTTTATGCTGAAAGCTTTGTCTCTGGAACGCTAAACACTGACTCACTTATAAAAACACAACCACTCTTTGAACTGACTGTAACAACTATAGATAATCAAAGTACTGTTATTAAAGCATTTAACAAAAAAGCGGAAAAAATTATATACGTTGATGGAGATATTAGTATGCAAGATCCTGATAGAATGTATGCATTTGTCAACAATGAAGATTGGATGGTAATTCAAACAAACACATTTAAGAAAGTAATGAAAGAATTAACCGAACTAAAAAAATAAATTGTTTTTTAGCAAATATCTATCCACTTTTAAATTTCAGATTTTAAATTTGTTAAAAAGTACTCTTGAATTGTGAATAAACCAACTAATACAAAATAGCCGTACTTTACTCATATAATTATATTTGAGTTATGTGAAATAAAATCAAGAAAACTATGAAGTTTATTGTTTCGAGCTCAAAACTTTTAAAACAAATTCAAACTATAAGTGGCGTAATCAATTCCAGTAATACACTGCCAATTCTAGATAATATCTTATTTGAAATATCAGATAATGACCTTATAATTTCTGCATCAGACCTTGAAACAACAATATCTACTTCGCTTAAAGTTGAATCAGATGAAAACGGAAGCATAGCTATCCCTGCAAAACTACTTTTAGAAACACTCAAAACATTTCCGGAACAACCTCTAAGCTTCCTAATAGATAATAACAAGAACTCGGTTGAAATTAGTTCTGACCAAGGTAAATATGCTTTAGCATTTCAAAATGGAAGTGAATTTCCTAAAGCCCCAGCTATTGAGGCATCAAGCACAGCATTAATTCACTCTGATATTATTGCAATGGGTATTAATAAAACAATTTTTGCCACAGGAAATGACGACCTTCGCCCAGTAATGTCAGGTGTATTTTGCAAATTTAGTGATTCAGGCTTAACATTAGTCGCTACAGATGCACATAAACTAGTTAGATATAAGCGTTATGACATAAAAAGTGAGCATAATGCAGAATTCATTCTTCCTAAAAAACCTTTAAATATCTTAAAAGGAATTTTAGCGGCTGCAAACGAAGAAGTTAAGATAGAATACAATCAAACAAATGCTAAGTTTAACTTTGGGTCTATTGTTCTTACTTGTCGTTTAATTGATGGAAAATACCCAAACTATAATGCAGTAATTCCGCAAGAAAATTCAAATAAACTGACAATTGATCGTTTGTCTTTCTTAAACTCTGTAAAAAGAGTTTCTATTTTCTCAAATAAGACTACACACCAAATACGCTTAAAAATTGCTGGAAACGAAATGCATATTTCTGCTGAAGACCTAGACTTCTCTAATAAAGCTGACGAACGCTTATCATGCCAATATGAAGGATCTGACATAGAAATTGGTTTCAACTCACGTTTCTTATTAGAGATGATCTCAAGTCTTGAAACAGAACAAATCCATCTTGAAATGTCTGCACCTAATCGTGCAGGAATTTTACTTCCTGAAGGAAATTCACAAGATGGTGAAGACATACTTATGTTAGTAATGCCAGTAATGCTAAATAATTAATATGTTTATATCAATAAACAAAGAACAAAGCCCACAAAAATGATGTGCTTTATATTGTTTTGCATTATATATAATTATAAAGATTTTGGAGTAAGTACTTTTTGATTGGTAATAGCGGTATCAATTACCTGCATCATATCTTCGACATAATTGAATGTCAAACCTTTCAGATATTCGGCTTTAATTTCAATTACATCCTTTTCATTCTCTTTACAAAGAATAATCTCCTTAATACCAGCACGTTTAGCAGCAAGAATCTTTTCTTTAATTCCACCAACAGGTAAGACTTTACCTCTAAGCGTTATTTCACCACTCATGGCCAAACTCTTTTTCACTTTTTTCTGAAGAAACAAAGATACCAAAGAGGTCAGCATAGTAACTCCAGCTGAAGGCCCATCTTTAGGAACAGCACCTTCAGGCACATGAATATGAACATCCCATTTATTAAAAACTTCTGGATTCAATTCAAAGTTATCGTAATTCGATTTAATAAACTCTAAGGCTAAACTAGCAGACTCTTTCATAACCTTGCCTAGGTTACCAGTGAGTGTCAACTTTCCTTTACCAGGGCTTAAACTAGACTCAATAAATAAAATACTACCTCCCACCGATGTCCATGCTAAACCTGTTACAACACCAGCAACATCATTATTTTGGTATTTGTCTTTATTATAACGATTCGCACCAAGAATTTCAACAATCGAATCTTTATCTAATTTAGATTCATAAGATTCTCCCATTGCTATACTTTTAGCAGCATAACGGACCAACTTAGCTATTTTTTTATCTAATCCCCGGACTCCAGACTCACTTGTATAGCCTTCAACAACTTGTTCAAACTCTTTTTTTCCAAGTTTCAATGCATCATGATCTAAACCGTGCTCTTTTAACTGCTTAGGTAAAAGATGTCTTTTAGAAATCTGAACTTTTTCCTCCATTGTATAACCACTAATATCGATAATCTCCATACGATCTCTTAAAGCAGGTTGAATGGTATTTAAAGAATTCGCTGTTGCAATAAACATGACCTTCGATAAATCATATCCCATTTCAAGATAATTATCATAAAAAGTTGAATTTTGCTCTGGATCCAGAACTTCCAATAAAGCTGAGGAAGGATCACCCTGACTACCTAAAGCCAATTTATCAATTTCATCAAGAACAAAAACTGGATTTGAAGTTCCCGCTTTCTTAATTGATTGTATAATTCTACCGGGCATCGCACCAATATAAGTTTTACGGTGACCTCGAATCTCAGACTCATCTCTTAACCCACCTAAACTCATACGAACATATTCACGTCCTAAAGCTTCGGCTATTGATTTACCCAAAGAAGTTTTACCAACCCCTGGAGGCCCGAATAAACAGAGTATTGGAGATTTCATATCTCCTTTCAATTTCAATACTGCCAAATGCTCTATAATACGTTCCTTGACCTTTTCAAGACCATAATGATCTTTGTCTAAAACATTCTCTGCACGTTTTAAATCAAACTTATCTTTGGAACAATGATCCCAGGGTAATTCTAATACAGTTTCTAAATAATTACGTTGAATGGAATAATCTGGCACCTGAGGGTTTAATCGCTGTAATTTCTTCAAGTCTTTTTCTACCTGAACAGCAACATCTTCAGACCACTTCTTATCAAGAGCTCTTAAACGCATCTCTTCAACTTCTTCATGGTGAGAGTTTCCACCAAGTTCTTCCTGAATTTGCTTTAACTGTTGATTTAAAAAATACTCTCGTTGTTGTTCATCAATGTCTACACGGACTTTATTTTGAATCTCATTCTTCATTTGAATCATATTTATCTCATGATTCAGGTGAATTAAAGATGTCTTTGTTCGCTCTTCAAGATTAGGCTGCTCTAATAACTTTTGCTTTTCCTTAACATCAATATTCATATTAGAAGCCACAAAGTTCACGAGAAAAGAGTCGCTTTCAATATTTTTTATGGCAAATGAAGCTTCAGAAGGAATATTAGGAGAATCTTTTATAATCTGAAGTGCAACATCTTTTACACTTTCTACCAAAGCAGCAAATTCTTTATCACCTTTAGATGGTTTAGTCTCATGAAATGAAGATACAACTGCCTTAAAATAAGGTTCTTCTTGAGTAAATTCCTGTATATCAAATCTTTTTTGACCTTGTATAATGACTGTCGTATTTCCATCAGGCATTCGGAAAACACGTAATATTTTAGCAACTGTTCCTGTAATATTCAAATCATCAACCTGTGGATCTTCAACTTGAGCATCTTTTTGTGCAACAACCCCAATAATTTTATTACCATTATTGGCTTCTTTAATTAACTTAATAGATTTATCTCGCCCTACAGTAATTGGAATAACTACTCCAGGAAAAAGAACAGTATTTCTTAATGGTAAAATCGCCAATGTATTTGGCATTTCTTCTGCATTAAGGCGCTCTTCATCCTCCTCAGTCATTAAAGGGATTAACTCTGCTTCCTTATCTAAAACATTAGAAAGAGAAAGTTCATCCAATATCTTAATTTTAGTATCCATAATTTTAAGTAGCGTATTTGAATTTTCTGAGAAAATCTGTTTAGAATATCTAATGGCAAGTGTTATGCCAAAATTGAAAACTGACAAAAGGTCTGACTTATTCTTATTTACGCCTAAAATCTTTAGACAAATCAAATACTTTTGTCAGTATTTTTCTATCATTTTCATTAAATACGACATTTCTTCTAGCCATTACTTTTTCTGAAACCTCAAATGCTTTTGGAATCATAAAAGTTGACTGCCCCTGCGGGCCACCCCAAGAAAAGGAAGGTATAAAATTTCGTGGAAATCCTGTACCAAAAATATTCACACTGACACCGACTACAGTTCCAGTATTAAACATTGTATTTATACCACATTTAGAATGATCTCCCATTATCAAACCACAAAATTGTAATCCAGTATCCGTAAAACGACCCGTTGCGTAATTCCATAAACGAACTTCAGCGTAATTATTTTTAAGATTAGAGTTGTTAGAATCTGCTCCGATGTTACACCACTCACCTATTACTGAATTTCCAAGAAAACCATCATGCCCCTTATTTGAATAACCAAAAATAACGACATTATTCAGTTCTCCACCAACTTTACAATAGGGACCTACTGTAGTTGGCCCATAAATCTTTGCACCTAATTTCGTTTGTGAAGCTTCACATAAAGCAAAAGGACCTCTTATAATCGAGCCTTCCATTACCTCAGCGTCTTTCCCAATATAAACTGGCCCATTAGACGCATTAATAATTGCACAATTTAAGACTGCACCTTCCTCAATAAAAAGATTTTCTTCACCTAAAATATTGTTAGTAGAATTTGCTTGTTGAGAAGTTCTACCTCGGGTAATTAATTCAAAGTCTGCTTCCAACTCAATTGCATTTTTACTAAAAATATCCCATAAATTTTGAACATGAGTAAAAGCAACATTAGTATAAGATTTTTGACAGTCAATAAAATCTTCAAAATTTCCTGAACGGAAAGCTATAATATTCTCCTGCTCATCAAATAGACTCTCATTCATCTCGAGTGACAAAATATCTTGTATAAGCGCATCATTAGGACAAACCGAAGCATTAATCCACAACTGATCTTCCTTAATATCCAAGGGATATTTACCTTGAAGATAGGTCTCTGTAAAATAGCCACCAAAAAATGCTTCATTAGGCATTCTTCTATTCCACTTTTCAGCAATAGTAAGAATCCCGATTCTAAATTCAGCAATTGGTCTTGTATAAGCTAAGGGTAATAGATTAGCTCTATTTTCATCATCAAACAAAAGGTATCTCATAGTCTAAATTGAGTGAAAGCAAGATAGTATTTATTCATTTGCCATTTAAATAAATGGCAAACAAAAAAAGAGCTCCGTGATTAACAGAGCTCTTTTCAAATAAAAATCTAAAATCTTTTATTTAGAAAACTTAGAATAACGATTCTTAAACTTGTCAATACGACCAGCACTATCTACTAACTTCATCTTACCAGTATAAAAAGGGTGAGATGTATTTGTAATTTCACGTTTTATTAATGGATATTCAGCGCCATCAATTTTGATTGTTTCTTTAGTCTCCGCACATGATTTAGTAATGAAAGTATCGCCATTAGACATATCTTTCACTGCTACTAATCTGTAATTATCTGGGTGTATTCCGGTTTTCATCTTAACTCTCTCTTTAATTTCGGACTGCAAATGTAAGCATTTTACTAAAAACCTACAATCCTAGTTCTTTTTTTTCAAAATAATTTTCCTTTCAATTCGTTTTCTATCTTTGCTTTGTAAATAGATTACTATGAAAAACTTTTTCCGAATATCTCTTTTCATCCTCATTTTACTGTCTGCTTGCCGTAAACCAGAAACTTACTTTCAGGGAAATGCAAGACTTCGTTTCTCAGAAGACACGCTCGTTTTTGATACTGTATTCACTACCATAGGAAGTATTACTAAAAGAATTAAAGTATTTAACGATTTAAATGAAGATTTACTAATTAATGAAATTAAACTTGCCGGTTCTGGAAACTCACCATACCGACTAAATATTGATGGTTTACAAAGTGACATTGCAAATGATGTTATTCTTCGAGCAAATGATAGCCTACATATTTTTGTTGAGACAACTATTGATCCGAATAATAGCAACGTACCACTTATTCATACCGATTCAATTACATTTATCACAAATGGATTTCTACAAGATGTAGATTTGGTTGCATGGGGACAAGATGCTAACTTTTATTACAGCAATGCATATGTCGTTTTTGTTAATGATGATCCTGAAATTGAAAATGACACGCTTAATTACTTCAGTATTTCCGAGCCAACCATATGGAATAATGACAAGCCTCATGTTATATATGGTCTTGTTGTCATTGAAAATGGAGCCTCACTTGAAATTATGCAAGGTACAGAGGTTTATCTTCATCATAATTCAAATTTAGTTGTAGGGGAGCTATGGTATCGATCTAATGATGTTCCAATTAAAAGCAGTCTTAAAGTATTAGGAAACAATTCAAACAGAGTATTATTCACCTCAGACAGACTTGATGAATACTACAGAGACATACCAGGACAATGGGGTAGAATATGGCTAACAGCAAACAGTAGTGAAAACCTTATTCAAGATGCAACAATAAAAAACGGCACCATTGGCTTACATATAGATACTGTAGCAAATGAGAATGACCCAACTCTAAGATTAGAAAATACAATTATTTCCAATCATAGCAGTTATGGAATACTTGCCTATTCAAGTAAAATTGAAGCATCCAACTGTCAAATTAACGATAATGGGTTTCATGATATTTTCTTGTTTGCTGGGGGCGACTATCGCTTTAGTCATTGTACTTTTGCAAATTACAGTCCAATGCACCAATCGCCATCATTACGTATGAGTAATTATTATGAGGATATTAATGGCAATGAACAATTGAGACCAATGGAACGAGCTGACTTTGAAAACTGTATTATTTTTGGGAAAATTGAAAGCGAGATAGGTATCGAAGAATCTGAGAATACAACTTTTAATTACACATTCAATAACTGCCTAATTAAACTCAAAGAATCAGATTACGATATTTCAAATACAACACATTTTTCTAACAACATCTTCAATGAAAATCCAGAATTCATTCAAACAATGGAATTATTCGAATACAATTACAATCTAGATACGCTATCAGCAGCCCAAAATTCAGCTGCATCGAACATAGCACTTCAATTCCCTTATGATTTAAATGGGAACTCTAGATTAAGTGATAATGGCCCTGATATTGGCGCCTACGAAAGAATGGAATAAACTTCTTTAGCATTAACCAAGAGCTACGTCAAGAACCATCATCACTACAAATCCTAAAATGAAACCAATGGTAGATGTATCAGTATATTGATCTTGTTGGGTCTCAGGAACAACTTCTTCTATAACAACATAAATCATAGCTCCAGCCGCGAATGCTAATGCGTAAGGTAAAATAGGTAGTGCATAAATCACCATAACAGCACCAATAACAGCTGCAACAGGCTCAACAACTGCAGAAAGTTGACCAAACCAAAAACTTCTGAATCTACTTACCCCCTGACGACGCAATGGCATTGCAACTGCAATCCCTTCTGGAAAATTTTGTAAACCAATACCCATTGCCAAAACAACAGCTCCAGCAATATCTGCACCAGGCATGCCATGAGCAACAGCACCAAACAATACACCAACAGCCAATCCTTCAGGAATATTATGTAGTGTGATAGCCAAAACCAACAAAGTAGTTCTTTGCCAGTCCGTCCTCACACCTTCAGCCTCAGAACGATCAAAATTTATATGTAAGTGAGGCATGAACTTATCAAGACCATAAAGAAAAAAAGCACCCATCAAAAAACCAACTGCTGCTGGAAACCAAACAGGCAAATTAGGAGCCACATCAGGACTCATCTCAATAGCAGGAGCTAAAAGCGACCAGTATGAAGCAGCAATCATAACACCACCAGTAAA
>Ga0160422_10001782_pt1 | contig 13417 bp, 18 predicted proteins | sample Fk160mmetaG_FD_108192 | JGI IMG/M metagenome (GOLD analysis project Ga0160422, IMG submission 108192) | Marine microbial communities from the Central Pacific Ocean - Fk160115 60m metaG | ecosystem: Environmental > Aquatic > Marine > Oceanic > Photic zone | place: The Central Pacific Ocean...
ATTGTATATGTTGGTGGAGGAAATACTAAGAGTATGTTAGCTGTTTGGAGAGAGTGGAATTTAAATTTAATTCTAAAAAAAGCTTATGAGAATGGAATTGTTATGAGTGGAGTAAGTGCCGGTGCAATATGTTGGTTTGAAAAGGGAATTACAGATTCTTACGCAAAAAGCCTTCAAATATTAAATTGCCTCGGATTTGTGAAAGGTATTGCTTGTCCTCATTTTGATGAAGAGAAAGAAAGAGAGCCTTATGTGAATGATTTAATAAAGAGAGATTTAATAAATTCTTGTATTTGCATCGAGGGATATAGTGCTTTACATATTAATAAAAATGGATTTAAAACAATTAATTTTGGAGATAATAAAAAATGTTTTAAGCTTTATAAAGGAAATAATAAAGTTTTGAAAAAGATTTTATAGTTAAAAGTTAGCTTTTTGAATTTTTATAGGCTATAAATCAACTAGAAAAATAATTTTAATTTGGAACAAAAATCTATTCAAAGAGAAGAGTGGAATTCAAAAATTGGCTTCATTCTTGCTGCAGTAGGAAGTGCAGTTGGCTTGGGGAACTTATGGGGTTTCGCCTATAGATCTTCGCAAGGAGGAGGAGCAGCTTTTGTCCTTCTTTATATTTTTGTTGTTTTAGTTGTTGGTATACCTATTTTTGTTGCCGAATTTTCCTTAGGAAGAAATACAAATACTAGTGCAGTGCTAGCTCCCATAAAGGCAGCAGGCAAAAAATGGGCAGCTTTGGGTTTCCTCTTTCTCATAGCACCCCTTGCAATAGCCTCGTATTATGCCGTAATTATGGGCTGGACAGCAGATATTTTCTTTCAATCACTATTTGTTGGATTACCTGAAAATACTACTCAAGCGGGAGACTTATTTAATCTTATACATAGTGGAACAAGAGATTTTGTTGGTCAAATTTTTAGTTTAGCCCTTGCTTTGTATATTGTTTCTGGAGGAATTAGGAAAGGGATTGAGAAATTAAATAAAATCTGTATGCCAATTTTATTTTTAATCCTTTTAGGACTTGTTCTTTGGGCAGCTTTTTTAGGTAATGCAAGAGAGGGTTATGTAAATTTTCTATTTAATTTTGATTTAAGTCAACTTGCAAATCCAACGACAATAAGAAATGCATTTAGCCAAGCATTTTTCTCATTAAGTTTGGGAATTGGAATAATGATTACTTATGCCTCCTATTTAAATAAAAAAAGTAATTTAACTAAGCAAGCGGTACAAATTGCCTCATTAGATACTGCGGCTGGTTTAATGGCCGGATTAATAACATTCCCTATCATTTTCACCTTTGGTTTAAACGAAACTATTAGCAATAGTACAATTGCGACTCTATTCATAACACTTCCTTCAGGATTAGGTCAATATGGTTTAGTTGGAAGATTAGTTGCTATTTTATTTTTTGGATTAGCATATATAGCTGCAATTACCTCTTTAATCTCTCTCATAGAAATTCCAGTATCTACGCTCATTGATAAATTTAAAATAAAAAGGAATAATGCCTCTTTTATAACAATTATTTTTATCTTCTTACTAGGGATTCCTTCAGCTTTAAGTACAGATTTTTTAGGTAATATAGATGCTATTGCAAATGTACTTCTTATATTGGGTGGCTTTCTAGTATGTTTTCTCATTGGATGGGTAATACCTACGACTCTTGATAAAGAATTAACAAATTCTGGTACATCATTATTAACTAAAAACTATCTGAAATTTATGCTTAAATACGTAACTCCTGTTTTAGTTGCATGGGGACTAATTATCAGTGTCTATGATTTGTTAAAGGGTTGGATAACTTAATTGTATATTCATATTTCTTCGTTTTTTGCGATTGATGTAAATTCAACTCCTTGATACTTAACAAAAGATGCTGTCCATATCTCTTTAGATAAATTCCCTAAATATTGAAGAAATTGAGGAGTGTCTCCATCTCTTATCCATTCAGCTTTAATGAATGGCAATTCTTTCTGCATTCTTTTTGGGTGCATATGAACTATTAAAAGGCCTTTATCTTCTGACAATCTTTTAATTGCTCCTTCATCACTTCTCTGAAAGAGTCTAAGTAAGAGATTCAGAGTTATATCATTTGCAAGATTCTTAAAATTTTCTTTTTCCTCTATATTTAGCTTAATTTCTTTTCCTCCAAGTGGCATTGACCTTTCGTTATTTTGTTCTATGAGTGCAATTGCAATTAAATAATCTTGGCTAGCCATATGATCTATAAATCAAGTTATTTTCATTCTAGCTCTTAATATACTTGAAATAAATTTTAGTTTAGATATCAAGTAAATTTATAAATACTTATTTATTCTGTCAAAACAAATTTACTGGAGGTTTTGACTTATATTTATTTAAATAATTAAATATCACTTGAGTAATTTATTGCTATTTGCCAGAAGTTTATTCTAAAATAAGATCTAGATATAATTTCTCCAAATTAAGAATAATAAGTGAGGCTTGTATTTAATAATCATTATTAATTATTATTGATTTTTTTAATGTTTAATAACTTTAGAGTAGAAATATCTTTCAAAGATTTTGATCAATTAAAGAAAAAGTTAGATTTCTGTTTAAATAGGAAAATTTGCAAAATAAATATACCTTGTAAGGGAAATATTAAAAAGGATTTTTTATTAGATGTAGTTAAGTTTATTGGCGTTAAATATAAAAAATTAGATGTAATTTACCATTACAGTTTTTATCATCAATTTTATAGTAACAAAAATCTTTCTTATCAAGAATTTTTAAATTTTTTAGAATATAACAAAACTTATAACAAAAGTAATGAAATACTTTTGGTTTCTGGTTCCAAAAAAAGAAACCAATTTGAAGTCTTAGATATATTAGAAAAATTAAAATTTGATTCAAATAAAAATATAAAATTCGGTGTAGCATTTAATCCTTATTTTTTTGAAGAAATTGATAATAAAATTGAAAGAAATAGATTGAAAGATAAATTAAATTCTCACTTTGTTAAGTCTATTTGGTTACAGTTTGGCTCAGAACTAAATCAACTTACCAAAGAAATAAACTTTTTAAAAAAAATTAAAGGTAATTATCCAAATTTCATTGATAATGAATTAAAGATTTATGGGAGTCTTTTTATTCCCTCTAAGCAGTCTCTAGCAAGATTTAAATTTAGACCATGGAGGGGTGTTTATTTATCTGATAAATATTTAAATTCTTTAGAAGAATCAAATAAAATTACAAAAAATATAATAGATTTTTATTTAAAAAATAGTATTATTCCTTTAATAGAGACAGAATTATTTACTGAAAAACAATTTAAAGAAGCTCAAAACTTTTTTGTTTTATGACTGTTTTATAAATTCATGCAAAATATTTATGATTTAGTTGTAATTGGTGGAGGTATATCTTCCTCTGCTTTTATTGCAAATATATTAAAACAAGGGTTTAAGGGAAAGATAGCTGTCATAGAAGCTGGTAGGGGATTAGGAGGAAGATGTAGTACCAGATATCGTTACAAGGATAAAAAATTGGCTTTAAACCATGGCTGCCCAAATTTTAATATTAAAAATTATCAAAAAGATTCTGACTTAGAAAATTTTATGCAGGAACTATTAGATAAAAATTTTATAAAAATTTTAGAAAATTCATTTTTTCAATTTGATGAGAATTATAAATTTTCAAATAAATTTTTAGATGAATTTTATTTGGGGAATGTTTATACATCTACTAACAATATGAGTAAACTCGTAGAGAATATAATTCAACTTTATAATTCAAAGGATCAAATTGATTTTTATTTTGAAACTTTGATTGTTAAGGTAAATTTTAATTCGGAATTATGGAATATACTTTCAAATAAAAATAAAAAAATTATTGGAAAATTTCTTGTTTCCTCTAGTAATCTACTGCTTCATAAGAGATCATTAAAAATATTAAATGTAAGAGAAATTCCACTAAGAGAAGCCATAAATAAACAAAAAAATATTAAAATAGATGAGATTTTAGAAATTACTAATAAGCAAGAATATATAAAAAGAGTTAATTTCTTAATTTTTACCAAAAAAAATTATAATTTAGAAGGGATTTTTAATAAAGAAATTGTTCATTTTATTTTTACTCAGAACGCAGAGAAAGATATTGGATTTGAAAGAATAATAGTTCAAAAGCAAGTTGATAAAAGTCTTGGCTTTGTTATACATACAAGAGATATGGAATTTATTAAAAATAAATATCAGCTAGAAGATAGGGAAATTTTAGATCAATATGTATTAAATAAATTAAATAATTTTCTTATTAAAAATCATATAACTTTTAAGAATCTTTTATTAGATGATATTTCAATAATGAATTGGAGAGCATCACAACCAATTGGTGAAGGGATACCTGAAAGACTTCAATTATGTAAAGAATATAATATTGGATTTTGTGGAGATTGGATTCAAATACAGGGTTTTGGTTCTGTTTCTGGTGCTATTTTAAGTGGTTTAAAGTTATCAAATAAGTTTATTCAATTTTTATAGATAATTTTTAAGAATAGTTTTAGTATTTGGATCTTTTTTAAAGATTAATTCTTTACCTTTATCTGAAATTTGATAAGATTTTTCCTTATTCTGATAAATATTCCATGCTTTTATAAAGTCCTCTATAGAGTTCCTCTTACTTTTACCTCTTTCAAGATTATCTCTTTTTTTAATTCTTTTCATGCAAATTTCTTTATCTATTTTTAATCTGATCAATAAATAATTATTGCTTGAAATAAATTGAAGTAGTTCTAGCGCGAAAATTCCCTCGATAATAAGATTTTTAATACATGATGACTTCTTACGGACAATTTCTTTTCTTTTTTTTATGAAATCATATTTGTATGAATAATTTATCTCTTTATCTTTTAGAATTTTAGATATTGTTTTTTTTAATAATTTACTATCAAGACTAATTCTTCTATCAAAATAAGATTCTATTAATTTAGAGAGTAAATTACTTATCTTGCCTGTTTTATAGTAATCATCTGTACTAATAATATGGCAATTCTCTAATTCAAAATCAAGTTTTTTGGCAAGGCTTGTTTTCCCACTCCCAGATGGACCCGTAATGATAATTATTTTCATTAAATAAAAATGTATTTAATTTAATCTAAGAAAATTATAAATGTCCTGATAAATTAGAATAATTTAAAATACAAATATAAATATTTGAATCCTGATTTAAGATACTATTTTCAAATGGATATAAAGAAACTAAATTTATTAAACTTTAATATAGGAATTTTTTAATTTATGAATCCAATATTATTTGAACTAAATTAATACTTCAAAAATAATCTGATCAATGAATATTTTATTAAACTCAAAAAATTAAAATGATAATTTCATTCTTATTGAGATTATTTACTTGCATAACTTTTAAATATGTGTCTTTATAAGATTGTTAATAAATAAAAATCTAATTAAAATTAAATAACTAATTATTAGTTTTTCAAATAATTTTTCTATTTTAGATTTTATTAATTACTTAATTGATTAAATGTTTTCCAAAATTCTAAATAAAATAAAATCAGTCTTTGGCAAAAAATCAATTTCAAAGACTAATAAGCCAAAAAAAGTTTCCAAAACAACAAAATCCACAAAAACATCAAAATCATCAAAAGCCTCAAAATCATCAAAAGCCTCAAAATCATCAAAAGCCTCAAAGCCTACTAAGGGAAAGAAACAAGAAGTTAAACTTTTAATTGAAAGCTTTACTTCAATTCCTGGTGTTGGAGCAAAAAGTGCTAAGGCATTTTATGATGCTGGATTTAAATCTACTAAGGACATTCTATCTGCTAAAGAAGAAGACCTTTTAGCTGTTCCAGGGGTAGGTATAAATTTAGTAAAAAAATTAAAAGATTACAAACCTTAATTAAGAAAATAAGTTTAAGTTCTAAACAAATTATTTAATTATTCAAATATTTCAATAAATAAATGAATACATTTATAAGTTGTTTACATATCAATAAACTTTAAAAAAATTTTTTATTTCTTTATTCAAGTTAGCAAAGTTATTGCTTTATCTTCTTCTTGCTTTTCTTCTTTGCTGTAATTTTCTCTTATATTTTTCAATAGGTGTCTCATGATGTCTAAGCCTCTTTAGATCTGCAAATATACCAGCTTTAGATACTTGTCTCTTAAAACGTCTTAAAGCAGACTCAATTCCTTCGTTTTCCCCTACAGTTACTTGTGTCAAAATAAGAAATAATAAAATTTATAACACCATCCTAACATGCTGAATATATAACTTAGGTTTTTATAAGCTTTTCATTTTGAAATTTATTAAAATTTTTCAATTTTAATCTAATCTTTTAAATTTTAATTTAGGTTTTAATAAAAAAAGTTTACTTTTAATAGATTTAGTTGAAAATATTTAAGCATTATATATTTTCTTATTTCTTTGATCTTTAGCTCTCTAAGAGAATATCAAGTTAAACTATATAAATATTAAATTTGTTTTAATAACTTTTTCTAATTGATGAATGAATTTATTCAATTAAAATAATGAATTTTAGTTATTTTTTATTTAGTTATAGTTATAAATTATTAATTTAATCCAAAAATTCTTTTAATCAGAAGATTATTAATAATTTAGATTGTATGTAATATTTAAATTATAGAGATTTTTCTATTTATTTTTCAGAAATAGTTGATGTATATGTTGAAGCCACCAAGCTTAATAAGGCAATGATTTGTTCATTTGGACATTTTGTTTCTCTAATCAAATTCTTGCATTCATTAATAATATTTCTATAGGTGTCTTCAACTATTCCGTTCATCTCTTCTTCACTGAATGAAAAATTTTTACTCATTTATTTAAATACTATTAATTATTAACCTTACATAATTATTCTTATCTTAAGTTCACTTAATTATTAAAAATTATCATTTCCACATTGGATCTTTATTTTTATATTTCTCATAAGTGCTAGGTCTATATGTATGAAGTTTTTCAATAGTTAATGCTAAATCTTTAACGTGACTTTTAATTGCTTTACTTTTAATTATGCTTAAAAGTGAAATTCTTTTTTTTATTTTTAGTAATCCTAACGACGTATGCCAAGTATTTTTATTTTTATAAGTTTCTAACCAGAAGTCAAATATATCTTCCATTACATTTAAAGGTAGATTGAAAGAAATGCCTTTGGGTGGTTTATCGATATTGAAGCCTTCGTTATTTAAGTCATTTATTAAATTATTTAGATTAGAATTTATTGCAAATAATATATCTTTTGCAGATTCCTCAGCAATTAATTCTTTTCTGTGACATTCTAACAAATATTTATTTTCAAAAGTTGGAAATTCAGAATAAATTTTATCAATGTACCAAAAACCAGTTCCTTTTATTTCTCCGCTAGCAAGAATTAAGAATAAATTTTTACTTGCCAAAATAGATTATCCTCTTTGTATTAGCATTTTAAGGGAATAAAAAAAATTTTTTAAATTCTATAGAGTATTCTTTGATTAAATTATATCTTTTTTCTCACAATAAATACTTTGCCTTGATAAAATTAAACTTTAGGTATGTTTAGCTACTCTGAAGTTGAAAAGATGTTTTTGGACCCAATTGATTTAGTTGTATCAATTACAAATAAATATCTTTCAAAGATAAAAATTATTAATTCTATTTTTTCTTAGGAAATAATCTGCTAATTTTTTCCTTTTGTATAGTATCTTTTTTATCTCTCATTTTTTTATCTTCTAATGATTCTTTATTTGTGCTAACTGCAAATATTATATAGAAGACAATAGAACTAAATATTAAACCACAAAAAATTATGAATATTCCCAATGGTGCTGTTGGGCTGAAAATTGTGAGATCTACATTTTCCTTCATATTATAAATATCAAAGTTTAATTAAATTACTTTATTTCTTCATAACCTAAATATTTTGATTTATTAAAATCTTTATATCCATTTAAATATGCTTCAGGATTTTTTTTATCAAAGTTTTTTGCTCTTCTGCTAATCATAAGAAAAGGGATAAATATTGCTCCAACAAAAAAATGAAGTATTAAGAAATCTGAGGGAAAACCATTATTCCAATCTGGAAAAAATAGTAAAGTTGAAAAAAAATTATACATTTTGATATTTTCGTTAATAGCTACTATGACTGATAGAGTAAAAAAATATGTTTATTTTTAATAAATTGAAATTTATATATTTTAAAATTAAATCAATTAAAGATATAAAGCTTCAAAACTTAGTTTATTTAATTTAATATATTTATATATTGCAAAACCTTTAAATTGTAAATTGTCCAAAATCTTCATTAGTTTAATAATTCTTGGTATTTTAGTAATTAATCCAATTCAAGGATTTTCTTCTACTGAAACAAATCCAAGTGCAATTGCTCTGAGGGATAGAATTTCTAATAATTTTTCAAATAAATACTGTAAAGGAATTGAAAGTGGTTTTTCTAAAGACCAAGCAATGAGGTCTGCAATTATCGAGACAGAAAATATTGTTGCTTTCTCTATCAATCCTCAAAAGAAATTTATATTAAAAGATGATTTAGCAAATCAAATATCTATCAAAGTTATAAATAAATGTGGATGGTCCTTTGGTCTTACAGGAAAAGAGGGTATTAATTATTTTAAAAAGTATTTCTTAGAAATTAATGAGAAAACTACTCCTAATAAAAAGCTTTCAGGTTAATTAGTAACATGAATAATTTATCTGATAAAAATGTAATTATCATAATATTAATCACTATATTTTTTATTTTTGGACTAATTTTTTCTGTAAAATCTCCAGAAAGAAAAGTTATTGATTCCCCTTTAATATGGAAAGATAATTATACACAAAGTTATAAAACTAATGAGACTTCTAATCAAACTTTAATTTAAATAAGTTGTATTTATATAAAAAAATAAACATACTATTAATTAGAAAAATTTCAATATTTAAAATATTTATTTAATATAACCAAGTAATAAAGAAGCTAATTTTAATTCTTTGTTGTGCCAAGCTCTTATAGCCATTGCCCTTCTTGGATCATAAAAGTTTTGCTTACGATACCATTCAAGTGCATCACAATCTGACTTTTTACCATTACACGATAGACAGCAAGGTACGCAATTACTAGTGATAGTTTCTCCTCCTTTAGATCGTGGATATAAGTGATCAATTGATTCTGAATTAGATCCGCAATAAATACATTTGTTTTTTGTTATGTTATGTAATGATTCTCTCCAGTTTTTATTATTTATTTTTGGACATAATTGTTCTAAATAAATAGCATCTTGTTTATGCATTTAGAGAAACTTGTTCATATAAGATATTAGCAGATATGAATTGTTTTTGACCTTTAATTCATCTATGAATTTGATTTTGAATTGCGAAATCGAACTATAATTATATTTATCTGATGTATAAAATGAATATATTTTTCTTAAATTCTTATATTAATCAAGATCTTTCTATTGTTAGACAATTTATGATTTTTATCATTTCATACTTATCTAATTTATTTTCCTCAATTGCAGGAGGGGGTTCAGGTTTGATTCAATTACCAGCGCTAATATTATTTGGCATACCTTATTACAAAGCTCTTGCAGTGCATAAAATAGCCACAGTAGCACTTGGAATTGGAGGATCTATTAGAAACTATAAAAATTTAGAGAAAAATTATTTGATAATCTTTCAATTAATAATATTTGGTATACCTGGGGTTATGTTAGGAACCATTATTGTCAAATTAATATCCGATGAATATTTGTATTTATTATTAGCAATTTTTACAATCATACTGGGAATTTATTCCTTTATTAAGCCTAATTTGGGATTGATGCCTATTCAAAAAAAAATAGATGTATTAACTTATCTAAAATTTAATTCTTTAGCATTTATTGTTGGAATCTTAAATGGCTCAATATCTTCTGGAACAGGATTATTAGTAACAATTTTATTAATTCAAACTTTTGGCCTAGATTTTCTTCGCTCAATAAGTATTACTTTTCTTACAGTAGGAATCTTTTGGAATGCAGCAGGAGCTATAGCCCTAAGTCAAATAGGCTCTTTGCCTTTAGATATTTTAAGTATTTTAATTCTAGGTTCCTTTCTAGGTGGATATTGTGGTGCACATTTGTCAAATTTAAAGGGAAATAAATTCATTAAGAAACTATTTACTTGCTTATGTTTTTTAATAGGTCTTACATTAATATTTAAATTTTAATTACTTTTTTGTTGCCTAATATTTAATTTCTTGAAACTAATTTATATTATTACTCATTAATATAAGTGACCTTTGGTTGAATACCTTATTAATTAAATTATCTTGCGGTGAGAATTATATAAAATCCTCTCTTTGACAGATAAGATTAAATTTCATCTTTTAATCTCTCTGAATCAATATCCTATAGAATTAAAGATAAGTAGAAACAAAAAAAGGCTTCACATCTGTGAAGCCAGGTGATGGGGAACTTTATTTTTAAACCAAATTTGAGTAAATTGCAAGCCCCCATCTATAGCGGAGTTTAATTCGTTAATAAGCACTACATATAGTGTCACCTCTTGTATTGTTTCTAGTTCTTTATTTAGTGTTTATTTTTGCTAAATCTTTATAAAAAAAAATTACTTCAATATTTTCATCTTTACTTTTTCGCTTGAATTACTTAATTTTCAATGTATTATTCTTAAAAGTGCTGATTAAATAAAAAGTTATGGTTGAATTGACTCTTTTGTCCTTATTAAATCTGGTTGGAAATAATTTTTGTGAATATAGAGATGTTGGGTACGATAATTATAAATCTCTTTTATTGGCATATAGTGATGCTAGTCATGAATTTGGACCTTTAAAAGTAAAAAATGTAATTGAAAAGTCGGATAATTTTAAGGTTGCTGCTATTGCAGTAGCAGCTGTTAAATGTCCTAAATATATTATGGAATAATGAGATTTGAAATAAAAACCGATCAAAATAGATTTTCAGATAAGTTATCATTATCTTTTGCGATATCAATAATTACTTTTTTTGCTATTCTTTTCACAAATATTTCTTTAAATATAAATAAGTTAACCAGTTATTACGAAATAAATTATTTATGTAGATTAATTCTTGTAGATAAATCACAAAGTAACTTTAAGAAATTATCCAAGTTAACAAAACAATCAAAGAAACAAAAAATTTGGGAATTTTGCAGAGAATTTAGCCTTTGAATTTTATTAACTTGAAGCAGAAGTGTAAAATCTGAGCGCAAATTTCCAAAATCTACGAGAAAAAATTAAAAAAGTCATTGATACTATAACTTCTAAAATTATTTTCCATGCAGGAGATAAACCTAATAAAACCTCTGATGGAATTGTTGTTATAAAAGTTATTGGTATAACAGTACTAAAGAATATTCTTAAAGAAAAAGAAAATGAATCCATTGGAAATCTACCCATATACAAAAAAGATCTCAAAACTTCAGTTGCGTTCCAAGTTTTAACAAACCAAATGGTAGTTGTGGATATTAAAAACCACAAACTGTATAGTATTGAGATTGAGCAAATTAAAGTAATTATTAATATAATAGAAGACCAAATATTTAATGATATTTTATTTAAATAAAAACAGTAGCTGATAACAAAAAAACCTAGAAATATTTCTATCAATCCTGTGGGCGAAATTCTTTTAAAAGAAATCCAAAACTGGCTGTCTATGGGCTTAAGTAAGACGTAATCTAAAGTTCCTTCTCTTATGTAGTTTACAATTTCCTTTAAATTAGGATTAAACCAAGTATTAGTAACTCCATTTAGAATTGTATAAATACCTTGTATTATTAATGCTTGGTTGAAATTCCATCCACCTATCTCTTCTGTATTTGAGAAAAATATAGATAGTAAAAAAACACTTCCAATTAATCCTAATATAGATGTTAATAAATCAATAAATAAGTTAATTTTATATTCCAATTCAATAGAAAAAGAGGAATAATTAAAATAAGAATAAACTTTTAAATACTTTTTTATATTCATAAACCCATTGCGGTGAACTTTTTTGTTCCAGATTTCCATACTTTTTTAAAAATTGAGAAAAATAAAATTATCCATAAAAACTGTATAAATATACCTTCAATTATGTTGACTTGATTACCAGATAAAATATTTGCAGGTAAATCGATCAAATAAGGAAAAGGTGTTAGATAAATCCAAGATTTTACATAGGATGGAAATGATGAAACTGGAGCTAACAATCCAGAAAGAAACAATGTAGGAATAAATAATAATTTCTCAATTGAGCTTGCTTTCTCTGTCCAAAAACAAAAACTAGCAATAATTGATTGCATTAAAAATTGAATTAAAAATGAGAAAAAAGTGCTTATGACGGAAATTGTTATTGTAAACAAAGAAGGTATCCATAAACTTTGTGGATTAAATATAAAAAAAAATGAAGCTATGAATAATGCAAAAGGAAACCTTGTGATTTGTTCTGCTATATGTTGAGCAAAATATCTCATAAAAGGATGTAAAGGTTGGATTAGATATGGAGATACCTTACCTAAAAGAGCATCTTCTTCAAAAGTGAATACAACCCAAACCACAGAAAACTGTCTTACAAAAAATGCACTTAAAAAATATCTTGAAAGCATTACATTACTAATATTTATTGATTCGTTTAACCCGTTATTTGTCCATATATTCAACATGAAAAATGGAATAACTCCTGAAATAGCCCATAAAGCAATTTCAGCTCTGTATTCAAGCATGTTTGCGTACTGTGTTTTAAATAAAGTACTTAATTTATATATCGATAGATTTGTCATTTTACTTTTTTGTTAATTAGGATTTTTCCAATCACCTCATCAATTGGAGGTTCACTAATGTGTAAATCCTCAATATCAAATCTATTTAATATTTCTTTTAGAGTATCTTTGAAATCTAACTTATTTATTGTAAAGGTGATTTGATTATCGTTAATATTTTTTATTTCTAAATTCAATGTTTTTAGATTGTCTATATCTTTTATAGATTTGCATGTAATTGCTACATCTTTATTTGGTGAAAGTCTAGTTAATAATTTCTCAAGTTTCCCATCATAAGTAATGTAACCTTCATGAATACAAATTACTCTTTTACAGAGGTAAGTTATATCTTTCATATAATGGCTAGTTAATAGTATTGTTGCACCAGTTTGTTTATTATAAATTTGAAGAAACTTCCTTAAATTTGCTTGCGCGTTTATATCAAGCCCTAATGTAGGCTCATCTAAAAATAAAATGCTTGGTTTGTGTATTAATGCAGCTAGTAATTCAGCTTTCATACGTTGGCCTAAAGATAGTTTTCTTACAGGTAAATAAAGTTCAGAATCAATTCCGAGCATTTCAGATAAGTCTTTAATTCTTTTTTTGGCTTCTTTTTTATCTATACCGTATATTGAAGCATTTAAATAAAAGGAATCTATTGGCGGTATATCCC
>Ga0160422_10001783_pt1 | contig 13416 bp, 9 predicted proteins | sample Fk160mmetaG_FD_108192 | JGI IMG/M metagenome (GOLD analysis project Ga0160422, IMG submission 108192) | Marine microbial communities from the Central Pacific Ocean - Fk160115 60m metaG | ecosystem: Environmental > Aquatic > Marine > Oceanic > Photic zone | place: The Central Pacific Ocean...
ACCATCAGCCAACTTTGAAGACTACTCAGGACCATTGACTGAGACCGTTTTACTTGGTTGCCTTGCTACACTTTTCCCAGGAGAAAAACTTGATTGGGATACTGAAAAGCTGAAGGTTACTAATAATGTGAAGGCTGACCTTCAGGTCGGTAGGGATTATAGGGACGGTTGGAAGCCAAAAGCTATCATCTAAGTCTCTTGGAATGAGGGTTTTTGGTAATAGCAAACGCTTTCAAGCATGAAACTCAAATCTCTCATTCCCTTATTTCTTTTCATCCTCCTGAGACATTGTATTGGTGCTGATTATTACGTCGATTCAGTGAACGGATCTGACAAGAATGACGGTCTCACGATACGAACACCTTGGAAGTCGCATCTGAAAGCAGAGTCGGTCTCGCTGGCGCCGGGAGATGTAGTTCACTTCAAGAAAGGATCTGCTTTTTCTGGTAGTATTCGGATCAGTGAATCTGGTACAGCGGCTAAACCGATAAGATTAACTTCCTACGGTAAGGGCGAGCTACCCAAATTTACAAATCCCACTACCCGCGATGCCAGCGGCAATGCTATTATTCTCGGCGGCGACTACATCATTGTAGAAAATCTGCATTTTCACGATACACCTGGAGAGCACGTATCGGGGATGATTATCATGACCAGACTGGCCGCACTCCGTATTGAACACGGTTCCGATCACTGCATTGTCCGGAACAATGAATTTATTAAGACTGGTCAGGGAATCATGTCAGCTGGGGAGCATACCTTAATAACGCAGAATTATTTGGATGGCCCGAGTTATGCATTGTGGAGAACCTCAAAAAGCAGTTGGGGGCCGATGGGGATACACTTAAATATAGGAAACCAGGAAGTGTCATATAACACCATTAAGAACTTTGGGACTAAGGACAGCCCATGGGGCTCGGATGGCGGAGCTATTGAAATAGATTGCGGTAAATATCATAAGAAAAATATATATATTCACCATAATTATTCGGAGGGAAATGCTGGATTTATTGAATCAAGTTGGGATTATGATTGGCCACGATACCGGCAGGAAATCTATAACTGGAGAGTGTCCTTCAATGTGTGCTACGATGGACAGTCATGGCTGTTCATGTTGGCACCATGTACCGGTATCTATTTTGATAATAATACGATAGCCCGATACAATGGATTTGGGAGGTCCCAAAATGCCTGCGCTCGTATTGACGTTCGTGGAGGTAAGCCCGTTGGAAAACCTTCGGGAGCTCATTTTAGGAACAATCTCTTCATCTATTCGTCCTCTCCGTATACGGGCAATCGATCTAGTGGCGCTCTAAAAACAGCGAACTGGTACTCAAAGTATAAATCTCCCAATACTAAATATATGGGTGACAGCAACCAGGCAGGTAGCGGCGACCCAGCTCTTGTCGATCTTGAGAAACAAGATTATAACCTCAAAGCAGACAGTCCATTGCGAGGTAAAGCAATCAACTTGAGTGAGTTATATAAATTGGACTTTTACGGTCGTCCATTGCCTAAGACCGGCAACTGGGATATTGGTGCAATTCAATACAACACAACAAAGCCGACCAAAGCATTGCAGCCGAAACGGTGACGTCCTTATCCTTGAGAATACCGCAAAGGCCGTTATCGGAAATTCTCTGAATATATTAAGGATTTCAGAAACCCACATACCCCAATCGAGATAGTTTAGAAAAGAGTGGGATGTGTTTTGGGAATCGAACCCAACGAACATCGAATTCCCAGTTCTAAAAGTCTAGTTAGACAATGTTTAGTATTTTAATGTAGCGATTGATTGATTTTTTTAACCAAATAACTTTCCAAAAGTTTTAAAAGCGAGGACGAGTGTCACTATTAAACCCATAGTGACTGACCACAGCATCCATTTAGATATTCGTCGCTTTTGTTGATCTCTTTGATTGATTTTAATTCCTAAAAATAAAAGAGCTAATGCTAGTGTAGGTCCTCCCAAAATAGTAGATGCCTGCGCGATTATAATGGGATCTATGCTATTTTTTGAATCTGGATCTGTAATAGCAAAAAAGGCTCCGAGTATACCTGCAATCAAAGCCAACGCTGTGCAATGTTTTGACCATTTGGAATCGATTCTATTACCTTTTCCGAAACCATCTGCGAGGAGGCGCCCTCCAATCATTGCGTTAATTAGAAAGGAGCTGAGGGCTCCGGCGAAAATTCCTATAGTGAAGATTATACCCGCCCAACTTCCAAAAAGGTTCTCCATTTGACTGGCCACATCAGTTACAGTTTCAAGTTTGATAGCTTTTCCTGACAACGTAGAGGCTGCGGTTAGCATTATTACGAGTGTTATAAGGCCCAGTGTCGTGATTCCAATCACTGTATCCACAAAAGTTTCTTTCACGTTATTAGGCCTCCAGCCACGGTCTCTCACAAGGTATGCTTGATAAAAGGCGCCAGCAATTGAGAAGGTTGTAGCGATAAGTGCAAACACAGACAATGGATCTTTATTTTTCGGGAGACTCGGTTTGAGGCCTTTAATTGTCTCAATTAATGAAGGTTTACTGATTATGCAGTTAAATATGAAAGCAATAACCATGAGTCCGATTAAGACTTTCATCATTTTTTCAACTGGACTGTATAAGGATTTTGATCGGTAAACGACAAACAACAAAAAAGAATTCAGCGCAATTAAAACCGTAGACGGGAGGTAGTTGCGTATAAATACTGAATGATGATTGTCACTGTATGGGGCTATTGCTTTAAAAATAGCCATGTTATTTGATGTCTGAAATCCGGCAGCGATCAGGAAAACTGTAAAGCCAACAAATATGGCGGTCCCCCGGCCAAAGCTATTCGCAATTTCGTCACAAGGTGTTCCATTCATGAATACGCCCAATCTTGCAGAAAGAGCTGAGCTTCCGATCATCAAAAATGCGGCAAGAAAAATGACCCATGTCATTGAATAACCGAAATAGGCACCTGTCTTTGATGCGGAAAGGATACTCCCAGGTCCACAGACAACTGCGGCTACGATTATTGCAGGACCAATACTTTGAATGTGTTTATTCATTCATCAATTGTTATTAGCTTGGATAGCCGCCCGAGGGTTGATCTGCATAAATTTTTCTATTTGCGTTTCATCCATATTTAAATGTTTTTTTAGATTTTCTATAATTTTGGGTGCAGTTAACGTTGATCCAATTAGATGCGACTTGTCTGGTGACATGGCTATACCGTCTTTTTCAATCAGGATATCCCAATTACCTAGAGTGTATTTTCCCGGTTTCATCCTTGCGGCTGAAATAGAGTCTGTAACAGCAATGGCATTTTCTGGTGGAATGATTTTTAAATAATTGTTTAATGTATAAAAAGGTATATGAACTCCATCGGCGATGAAAGTTATCCACATGCGATCACTAACATTTAATATTCTTTGGATAATATTGTCGTGACGCTCCAGCGTCATGGGGCATCCATTTCCGAGGTGAGTAAACATAGTTACACCATTATCGATTGCTCCTTCTATTTCCTCTTTGGTTGGATTACAGTGGCCAGCGGAAACAGTAATTCCCAATCCACTAAGCATAGATGTTACTTTGTAATGAGGATCTTTTTCAGGTGCTAATGTGACAATTTTTGTGAGTCCATTAGCAGAATCTAGTAGCCGTTTAGTATCATCAATGTTGCCCATTATTGCATAACTTGATGGATGAGCTCCGATGTAGCCGGGTGATTCATTTAAGAAAGGCCCTTCAATGTGAAACCCTGAGATCATTTTCTCACATATCGGATTTAGGCTTCTGAATTTATTAATCGTTCTTATTCTTTGACACATCAAATCAATTGAGTCCGTGATTATGGTTGCCAGTATTTTTTCGACTCCATCTTCATTTAGAGCTAAGCATGCGTGATGAAGAGAATCCTCAGTTAATGAGTTCGAGTTAAAGTCAGCTCCCGCATAACCGTTAATCTGAAGGTCGAAGAAACTCATGTCAGATGATTTCGGGTTTTCCTGATTCGCAGGACCTTAAGGCGGCCCATCCCACATCGGCAGTCATTGAGGAGTTTTCAAAACTAAGAAATGATTGTGTTTTATTGTGGATGCAGTCTAAGAAATGACGAACACATGCTCCCGTCTGGTGGTTAACTACATCACCACTATCTGGTGTTGTTGTATCTTTAGGCCATTGAAATTCTTCTGGGCAATTTTTAGTGTCGAGCGGTGAGACCCAAGCTCCATCAGTTTTTAAGTCTGACCAAAATCTAATTTTCTGAGGTCTCGGCAAGTAACTATCAAATATTAATCCACCTTTTGTGCCATGAATATTGTGATAAGCGTCATATCCGTTGGCGACATCAACATTACCAAAACAAAATCCAGTGCTTCCATTATCAAAATTAATCAGGATGTTATAGATTGGTTCTATCTCAAATCCCCGCGTGTTGTTAATGTTTCTTGTCGCGTAGACTGTCTTTGGTCTTGCATTGTTCGCTTTCATGATATTGAGCATAACCGACAAGGAATGAATTATTCCCATTCCAATTGAATCACCCATAATCTCAGCGCTTAGTTTCCATTTTTTTTCACCTTCAATATTGATAGGGTGTCTGTAGTTGACTTGGATTTGAGTGATTTCACCAAATTCATTATTTTTTGCCATATTACAGATTCTCTTCTCCATTGAATCGAAATTCATAAGATAATTTACATAAGTAACAAGATTAGGATTTTGTTTTGCCAACTTAATTTGCATTAAGTATTCATCGTAATTTGTAGCGCATGGCTTTTCACAAAAAATGTGTTTGCCCGCTTTTAATGCTTTGATTGATTGTTGACCATGTAAAGAGTTCGGACTGCAAATGAACACAGCATCAATTTTAGGATTCGAGAGAATGTCATCGAAGCTATCAGTATAAATAGATTTTTCTAAACCTAAATTTTTTAAGGTTTCTTCGGCTCTTTTTTGTGATCTTTGATGTAGTGCTAAAAGTTCAGTGTCATCGGATTCAATGATTCTTTGAATCAAAGTTGAACCCATCCATCCGGCTCCGACAAATCCAATTCCTATCTTTTTATTATGCATTTAGTATTAAATTAATTATTCAGGAGAGAGCTGGATTGTTTGTCTAAAAAGAGATGACAGTCTTTATGTTCATTTAAAATTGATGCGGGGTAATTTGGTGTAACTGGAGGGGTTAAAGAATTTTTGACGGCATTAGCTTTGCGCTCATCAGGAACACTGCATATGATCTTTTTGCTCTTCATTATTTGAGTAACAGACATGGAAACTGCTTGCTTTGGAACTTCTTCGATAGTTTTGAACCAACCCTCTCCTAATTGTTGATTTCGACAATCATCATCCAGATTCACTATTATATAAGGGGCGCTAATTTTAAAATCGGCAGGGGGATCATTAAATGCGACATGGGCATTTTCACCAATACCAATAAAAGCAACATCGATTATTAATGAACTTATAATTTTACCAATTTTTTTACATTCTTTTTGAGGGTCTTCTTCTGTATTAATAAAATGAAATGAATTCATTGGAGTTGGTAGTTGGGATATAAACCTTTTCCAAAGATATAATCTAAATGAGGCTGGGTGACTTATTGGAATGCCAATATATTCATCAAGATGGAATCCATTAACCTTGGACCAGTTAATATCTGTCTCCTTTGAAAGTTCATGAAGCATTTCGAATTGAGATGCTCCAGTAGCCAAAATTATGTTGGCTGTTCCATTTTCGGAAATAGCTTTTTTTATTGCCTCAGCTCCGATTGCAGATGCTTTTATTCCGAGGTCATCCTTGTTTTTTTCTATATGGATATGCATTTCGATTGGTCTCAACTCTAATTAGTTTTCTCGGTAATTGTATTTTTATTTATTTGGGTCTTTCTCATTAAATCATGTACTGCTTTTTATAATGGTCAGTTTTGAAATGTTTTTTCACGCGTAATTAATTATGATTCCAGATTGAAAAGTGAGATTATCTTTTAGTATGAATATCTTTACTGTTGAGTAGAAGTTTTTCTTTTATCATAGCTCTTTACGCATTTACTGTTGATATTGCATAATATAAAAACGAATAACCGCTGTTTTATGAAGTTTAAATTATTTTTACTGTTCACATTTCTTATCATTCCAGTTGCTAAAGCAATAGAATTTAAGTCCAATGATAGGGTTGTGTTACTTGGTAATACTTTCATTGAGAGAGATGTTAATTTTGGTCATATTGAAACTTTTTTATCAATTGCTTTAGCAGACAAGAAAGTAACTTTTAGAAATCTGGGATGGAGTGGTGATACGGTGCACTGTCATGCGAGGTCTTACTTTGGTCCTCCTAAGGAAGGTTTTGATAGGTTGAGTAAACATATTGATTTTATTAAGCCAACAATGGTTATTATTTGTTACGGATCAGTCGCTGCTTTTGAGGGCGATGAGGGAATCGATGGTTTCGAGGAGGGTTATGAAAAATTGATTGATATGATTAAGTCTAGAGCTGGATCTAGAATTGCACTAATGAGTCCTCCACCGTGTGAAAACCTTGGTCCGCCTCTTCCCAATATGAACTATCAAAATGTTAGACTCAGTAAGTACAGTAAAATTATTAAAGACATAGCTGTGAGGAAAAAATGCGATTACATTGACCTTTTTTCTGCGCTAGGAGCAGGTAAAACAAAAATGATTCCACCAGTAACGTTAAATGGGGTGCATTTTACTTCTCAAGGTTATCGAAAAGTTGCTTCAGTCATGATGGAGGTTATGGGGTTTGAAAATAAAGTTGATGTTTCAAACTCTGAGAGAGAAAAATTAAGGCAAATAATCTTAAAAAAGAATCGTTTGTTTTTTAATCGATGGCGTCCGCAGAATGAGACGTATCTTCACGGTTTTAGGAAACACGAACAGGGTAATAATGCCAAAGAAATTCCAATGTTTGACCCTTTAATAAAAGAGAAAGAAAGGGAAATACACAATCTCGCTCATAGTTTTGGCAAAGATAAATAAACTTAATAATTAGATTAATGAATTCCCAAAAACTTTTTCTATTATGTTTGCTTTTTGTTTTGCAAACTCTGAATCTTTTTTCTCAAAGAAATCTTCCACAGAGTGAGATTCCAGATCCTGACCCAATGAAACAGATGGAATCCTTTATATTAGACGAGGGATTGGAAATTAATTTGTTTGCTTCAGATCCAATGATGGCAAAGCCAATTGGAATGAATTGGGATGAACAAGGACGTCTTTGGATTGTTAGTAGTCGGTTGTACCCTCACATAAAACCAGGACAACGTTCTGATGATCAAGTTATAGTTTTGGAAGATAAAAATGGTGATGGCGTAGCTGATAAGTCTTCGGTTTTTGCAGAAAATTTATTAATTCCGACTGGTATAATGCCTGGAGATGGCGGGGTTTATGTTGCAAATTCTACCGAAATACTTTTCATGGAGGATCTAGACGGGGATCTCAAGGAAGATAAAAGAACGGTTGTTCTGAGTGGGTTTGGAACTGAGGATACCCACCACATTATTCATTCATTTAAGGGAGCTCCAGATGGAATGATGTATTTTAATCAATCAATTTATATTCACTCCCATGTAGAAACTCCTCATGGGGTTAGGAGACTTATGGCAGGGGGTATATGGCATTATCGACCTGAGACTGGGAAACTAGAGGTTTTCTCTCGTGGCTTCGTTAATAGCTGGGGTCATATCTTTGATAGATATGGACAAAGTTTTGCTACTGACGGTGCTTATGGAGAGGGAATTAATTATGTTTTTCCGGGTAGTGTTTTTTTTACTGCATATAATGCAAAAAGAATACTCCGTGGATTAAATCCTGGGCAACCTAAACAATGCGGTCTTGAAATTATTAATTCTAGTCACTTCCCAGATTCATGGCAGGGTAATTTGATAACTAATGATTTCAGAGGTCACAGAGTAAACAGATTTATTATAAGCGATAGTGGCAGTGGATTTGTTTCTCGACAGGCTAAAGATTTGATTCGCACTAAACATAAATCTTTTCGTCCAATTGATGTTAAAATAGGGCCTGACGGAGCTCTTTATATTGCCGACTGGTACAACCCCATCATTCAACATGGGGAAGTTGATTTTAGAGATCCAAGGAGGGATCACGTTCACGGTCGGATATGGAGAGTTACTCATAAAAATCGGCAATTATCAAAATTCCCAAAATTAACAAATGACCAGACAGCTTCAGTAGTTGAACAGCTTCGATCTCCTGATGGTGTTACTAGACATTTTGCTAAAAGGCAATTGAGACAAAGGCCAAGATCAGAAGTTGTCTCAGAGCTCAAAAAATTTGAAGAAAGAGATGATTTAAATGCAGAGGACAAGCTTGAGGTTTTATGGGCCCATCAATCAATAAATCATGTTAGTGAGGATTTGTTGAAAGACTTGTTGAGTTCAAAAGACCATAGAATTCGATCTGCTGCTGTTCGCGTGGTTTATCATTGGAAAGATGAAATTAATGCTCCGATAAGTTTAGTAAGTGATGCAATTAAAGATGATCATCCGAGAGTAAGGCTTGAGGCGATTTCGACTCTTCGCAATATAGGCACAGCGGAAGCATTTAATTTAATTATGGATGCATTTGATAAAGAGATTGATTCAAATATAGATTTTGCCCTTTGGCTCGCTGCAAGAGAACTAAAAAGCGTTTGGCTGCCTTTACTTGAAGAGGGTAAGTTGGAAATTAAGGGACGTCACAAAGCGTTACAATTTATTCTAAAAGCTTCAGAGGAGCCCGAGGCTTTGAAGCTTTTAGCTAATTCGTTATCATCAACAGATTTAAAAGGCGCAGGATTTAGAGAGTTGTCATCACTCTTTGCTGATTTGGGTAATTCTAAGGACATTGATTTGCTATACTCCTCCGCACTTATGGAGGATAGGGAAAAAGAGGATAGAAATCATGTTTTGAATGAATTAATTAGAGCCTTCAAAGATAGAAATATTCAGCCGACGAAAAAAAGGGAACATGAACTGCTAAAGTTAGTAAGCAGTGGAAATGAAGCTGGGGCTATGCTTTCAGGTGTATGGAAGATCGAGGGAGTTAAGCCGATACTTCTAAAATGGTTAGATAATGATGATAAAAGTATTCTTGCTGTAGCTGCTCTTGGAGAAATAGGAGACGCATCGAGTCTCAAGGCTCTAATGAAAATTATTGATAATAATGAAGCTGACTTTAAAACAAAAGCCCATGCAATAACGGCTATTGCTCAGTCAAATTTACTTCAGTCAGCCACTTACGCTTCTAACTTGATGGTCGAAGCAGAAACGCCTGAACCAGTTAAGACGATTCTTGATTTTTTTCTTACGCGAAAGGATGGGGCTAATTTCCTGGCGGCTGCAATTTCAGGCAAAAAAATGAATGCTAACGTTGCTGGAGAGGCGGTCAGAATGACTATCGCCTCTGGAGGTGAAACTGAAAAGTTAATCCAAGAATTATCCAAGGCAGGTTCACTTGAAACAATTCAAGCAGGCCTTACTGATAGTGAAATGAGAGAATTGATGAATTTAGTCAAATCGGAGGGTAGTCCTCAAAGAGGAGAGGAAATATATCGTAGGTCACAACTTTTGTGTCAAAGTTGCCATGCAATAGCGGGGGCAGGAGGTCCTATAGGCCCTGATTTAGTAAGCCTCGGATCAAGTGCGCCGATTGATTATATTGTTGATTCTTTGTTAGAGCCTGCAAAAAAAATCAAAGAAGGATATCATACGACTGTTATTACGACAAAGCAAGGGGAGGTAATTACAGGTGGTCTCGTTAGGGACTCCGATAGTGAATTGGTGATTAGAATGGTTGATGGTTCTTTTAAAAATATAAAAACTAGTGTGATTGAGAAAAAGGAGATTTCACCAGTATCTTTAATGCCTCCAGGTCTTACTGCAAGTCTTCGTAAAGATGAGTTTATAGATCTCATGAGCTTCCTCTCAGCTCTTGGTAAAGAAGGTGAGTATAAAGTTCCAGCTGGAAGGAGTGTTAGACGATGGAGGACATTGCCAAAGGATTCTAAGACTAGTGGGCTAATTAAAACTAAAGGGGTTCAATATACTTTAAATGGAAAAAATAATCTACCATGGAAGCCAGTATACAGTTTTGTGGATGGAGGATTGCCTCTTACAGAGATGGGAATAAACAATGGTTTTAACAATAGACTTAGTATTGCTAAATTTGAAATCGAAGTTTCGATTCCTGGAAAAATCGGAATTAGGATTAAAAACCCTGAAGGTTTACAGCTTTTAACTGGTGGTGAAATGATAGAAGCTAAAAAGAATTCATCATTCACCTTCAGTCAAGGGCGACACGAAATCTACGTGATCGTCGATAACGACATACGTGAATCCGATTTATTTATTGAGATTATTGATGTTGATGGGTCGCAGGGGGCAGCAGAGTTAGTTACTGGGCTCTAAGGGTTTTATAGCTGTGATTTATGAGCCTCAAGGAGTCGTTTGACGATATCAGGGTGTTCGTCTGCCCAGTTTATTTTTTCTTCAGGATCCTTTTCAATATTGGACAAAAATAATTTCGTAGGTTTGGCGTATCCAACTTTGGCAGGGTTAGAAGAGTCTCTCACATTGCCAATTAATTTCCATGGGCCTTGCCTTACAGCCCATTGTTTTTTTGGTCCTACTCCTACTTGCCAATGAAGTGTTGAGTGAGGGCTGGACTTGCTTTCAAATTTGATCATTGGCGATAAGCTTTTACCATCGATTTTAGTTTTTATGAGTTTTATTCCTGCAAGATCAGCCAATGTTGGTAACCAATCACAGGAATGAGCAATCTCCGTGATTTCTCTATTTTCCTGTAATTTTGATGGCCATGAAATGATTGCTGGTACTCTGATTCCTCCTTCAAATAAGCTAAACTTGGCTCCTCGATAATTTCCAGCGCTACCTCCTCCAAAATGAGCTCTCTCTTCAGTGGAGTGGCCATGATCAGATTGAAATACAATTATCGTATCTTTTTCAAGTCCTACTTCGTCAATGTATCTTAGCAGATTTCCAATTCTTGCATCTTGGGTTGAAACAAAAGCGTTGTAAAGATTACGAGGGTATTTTACTTCTTTGTAATGATTTAACCAATGATGGTCACCCTGATACGGGTAGTGAGGCGTGTTTAGTGCAAAATAGATTAAGAATGGTGATGCTTGATTTTCTTTTATAAATTCACATGCTTCCTCGACCATTAGATCAGGAAAAAATTTACCATCTTCAAAAATTTCTTTTCCATTTTTATGTAAATCGTGTCTGTTTGGGCCCTGCCAGTAGAAAAAATGGGAATAATTGTCAATGCATCCTCCCATGTGCCCAAATGAATAATCAAATCCCTGTGCATTTGGCATGTGTTCCGGAATGTATCCGAGATGCCATTTTCCTATGTGAGCAGTAGCATAACCAGCATTCTTAAAGTGTTCAGCTATTGTAATTTGTTCAGATGGCATTCCTGGTCTTCCTTTTATAGAAGTGGTATTTCCTGGAACTTTTGCATTGATAGGGTAGCGGCCAGTTAAAAGGCCTGCTCTTGATGGTGAACACACAGGAGCAGCCGCATAAAATTGAGTAAAGCGAATTCCTCGTTCAGCAATCTTGTCAATATTCGGCGTTTCTAGGTCTTTAGCACCATAGCATCCCGCATCTATAGAGCCTTGATCATCAGTTAAAATAATAATGATGTTTGGTTTCCTATTCGCCGAAGAAATAGAACACAGGGAGAGAGTAATTACGAGAATTGGTAATATTTTTTTGAGTAGAGTGTGCACTGCTTTTAAATCATTGTTTTATTTGTTATAAATGACTATTTTCAATGATAGTTATATTAAATAAAACAATGAGTAGACTAGCTTTCTGTATAATATTTTTTTTAATCAACTTCAAAGCTTTTGCTGAAACTTCCAATTGGACACAATGGAGAGGAGTTAATGGGCAAGGCCATAGTCATTATGATAATTTGGCAGTATCTTGGAACGAAAAAAAGAATATAACATGGAAGGTTAAGACAAAAGGCAGAGGATGGTCTTCGCCGGTAATTTTTAATGATCAGATTTGGTTTACTTCTGCTGAGGAGTCTCTAGCTACTGAGGAAGAGGCGAGGGAGAGACTCAAAGAGAATACTGGCAGTCAGCCTTTAACTTTATTAAAATCATCTAAATTCCATGCCATTTGTATTGATAAGAAAAGTGGCGAAGTGATCCATAGTATTTCACTTTTTAGTGTCGATAAACCGCAATGGGTACACAGATTTAATAGTTATGCATCGCCAACACCAATCATTGAAGAGGGAAGGCTTTATTGTCACTTTGGGACTTATGGTACTGCATGCGTCGATACTGCAAGCGGTAAAGTGTTATGGAAAAATTTAGAACTTCAATGCATGCATGAAAATGGCCCTGGAAGTTGTCCGGTTCTTTATGGTGATTCAATAATTTTTCATATGGATGGAAGTGATGTGCAATATGTTGCAGCTCTGAATAAGGATGATGGCTCTCTTAAATGGAAAACATCACGAAGTGGTAAGATGAATCCAAATCCTCAACTTAAGAAAGGTTATAGTACCCCAATAATTATAAATCGTAATGGTAAGGATGAGCTAATTTCACCTGGAGCTAATTGGCTTTACAGTTACAATCCAAAGAGTGGCAGTGAAAATTGGAAAGTTGATTATGAGGTTCTAGGTTTCTCTAATGTAGCAAGACCAGTTAGTGGAGAGGGGATGATATATGTGGCGACTTGTTTTATGCGATCTCAAATGCTGGGAATTTCATCTGGTGAATCACCTGAAATAGTTTGGAGATATAAAAAGGGAGTTCCAAATACGCCATCACCTTTGCTATCCAAGGGATTGCTTTATTTTGTTGGTGATTCAGGGGGGTTAGTGACCTGTCTCGATTCTAAAACAGGTGAACTTGTTTGGAGTGAAAGGATCGCTAGCGGCAAGTATTGGTCCGCTCCATTCATAGCAAACGGAAAGATTTATTTTCATAATGAAGACGGTGTTACTACTGTCATTCAAGAAGGTAGGGCATTTAAGATTCTTTCGGAAAACAAAATCGAAGGTAAAATAATGTCTTCTGCGGCAATTTCCGACGGAGCTATTTATCTGAGAACTGACAAGGCCATCTATAAGGTAGAAAATGAAAAATAGTTTGTTTTCATGTTCTCGGATTGGATAAGTGATTATAATCAGATTATTCAATGGGCCGGGATTGTATCCGTTTTTCTGTTTTTTTTATCACTTTTCCTTTTGAGACATGTAATACTTAGACTGCCGGAGGATTATTTTATAACGGCTAGTTCTATTTCAAAAAGTCATTCAAAAAGCCCACAAAAGATTATCGTCAGAGTTGCGAAGAATGCAGTTGGGTTTTTACTTACTATTTGTGGAATAATATTGTTGTTTACTCCAGGTCA
>Ga0160422_10001784_pt1 | contig 13414 bp, 22 predicted proteins | sample Fk160mmetaG_FD_108192 | JGI IMG/M metagenome (GOLD analysis project Ga0160422, IMG submission 108192) | Marine microbial communities from the Central Pacific Ocean - Fk160115 60m metaG | ecosystem: Environmental > Aquatic > Marine > Oceanic > Photic zone | place: The Central Pacific Ocean...
CAATGGGTAAGCGACGAGGACGACCAATCATTCCCTACTCCTGGTTGCATCTAGCTCCAGGGAGACCACCCTCTTTTTGGCTACGCATTAAAGCCAAGGTCAAAAAGACTAAGGGTGTTCGCATGGGAGACTTAGCAAAGGTAAAGCTAATCGTTGATGCTGAGCCTTTTCCAATCAAAACGTCACAATATGAGGAGAAACATTATGACGAACATTACTAAATCAATCGCCGACAAACAGTTGAAAGAACTGGGTGTCGTTGTAGATGACAGTGCTGGCATAGCTAAAGAGGGCGATGTCTTGTTTGCTAGACCAACGACGAAGAAGAAATCTACCCGCCGCACAAAAATATCTCAGCCGTCATTGTTCCGCAATGAACCTTGGCAACCACTTACTGGTCGCAACCAAGGTGGGTTTGAGAAGTCGCCAAAGACTTGGGCGAAAGATGATGTACTTGCCAAGCTTGATGAGCATGGCAAATCAATCACAGAGCATGGCGAACATGCAATCATACCGAGCGAAAGGTTTGATGCCATTGTCAATATCCTTTGGACAGACCTTATCAATGGTATGGAACAAGCAAGGTTGATTGTGAAACCAAGCTTGACCGATAGGTTCAAGCAAGAACTTAGCTACTTCTTAGCTGACTCGTACTTCAAAGGTAAGAATGGCGAATACTTAGATATCATATCAAGGGAGGTTAACGATGAGTAATCTAGTATTGATTGAAAGCATCATTAAGAATCTTGATGCTAAAGAAACACGAACCGCAATCATGTTGGCTAACGACAGACTAACTGCATTGGGCGAAAGTCCAGTGCAAGAAGTCAAGAAACAAGGCGTTAAGTCTAATGGCGGTTATCGTGGTGCGACAAGACCTTACAATGTCAAGACACTGCCTCTCGCATTGGGAGATTTCATTGACGACGTAAAGGGCAAGAAGCACAAAACGTTCAGGGACTTAGACCTGAAGTGGGCTAACCTAGAACCTACTCCGAGTGTGGACGACGGAACTGTTGCTATCGTAACTGTTGGCGGTAAGTACCAAAAGAAGCATTACCTTTGGGGTATCGTGAAAGAGGGACTAGCTAACTTTAACTGCAAGGGTCATGAGATTCCTAACTTTTACAACATGTGTAATGCACTGTTCAAAGATACGACTTGGAAATATGACATGACTTGTATGCCAACCAGTTGTTTCACTGAACTGCAACTTTGCATTGACGACATGGAACGTTACAGGAACTTGTCGTGACTATGCAAGCTGAACTCTTAGTGTGGGGGTTCAACCGACGAACTGGGGAAGTAATCAGACAAACACTACGATTCTTCCTCACTCGTCACAACACACTGAAACTTAACAACCAAGACGAGGTCTTCTTTCCAACTCGCAAAGAGATGGAAGAGGCTTATCGTTTTCATTTCTATGGAGAAGAAAATGCTACTTATTAGAATCTACTGTGACTACTGCGAAGAAGACTTCAACGAGTTCACATACTACACCAACTATTCCATTGACGATTGGGGCACAAAGCTAACCAAAGAAGATGTCCTCAAAGAGTTCTTTGGAATGTGGGACGAAGACGACGAAGAGATTGGTATCGTCAAGTACGGCGAACAATCTTACGAGGTATCGACTAACTACGAGCCAAAATACTGCAAGCTAATCGCTTATCCAGTAACCAAAGATGAATTGAAGACGTTGAGTAAATTCAATGTCATACCACATTACGAGGAGGAAAGCGAATGAGTATCAAGTATTATCTCGCTCACATTGACGAGAGGCATGGGGAGTTTGAACCTACGATTTCCTATCTCTTTTGCACCAAGCTTGACCCAAGTGTCGTAGCAGATATTCAAGTCAAGCAATGGTATAACATGGAACCTGATGAAGACCCTGACAGAGAGGGTGTTTATTGGAATGATTGCATGACCTACTCTTGCGGTGGGTACAGTGAAATCAAAAAAGAAACCTACGAAGATATTAAGAACAAACTTCCAGAACTGCACAACGCAGAAAACGACAAGTATATCTTCGTCTTTGGGGAGGATAAAAATGATTAACTACACCAAGACCTTACAAGAGGGTAAGGTAAAAATGACAATCGCATGGGGCGAACACCCATGCGAAGACCAAATAGTGACCTATACATTCGACACTGGCAAAGAGGCTGATGCTTTTCTCAAAGGAGTCGAAGAGGGCAATGGTTGGTTAGACTATGCAGTCATTGGCGACGACGTTAAAGACGAGCATGGCAACTTGATAATGCACACCTCATACGACGGAGACCTTGATGAGTATATCACTGCCGTCGAGGAAGGGAGGGCATGATGAATATCAAAGAAATCGTTGACCAAATAAACTACGTCATGGACGAGGTCGAAGATACACCAGATAAGTACCGCCAACTGCACGAACTTGGTTGGCAACTTATCAGTGCGACGAGACCATCAGACTTTTACGAAGACAAAGAACAAGCCATGAAAGAACAACTAAGTGGCTTCATCATTGAGGACAAAGATGATGAGTGAGCTTTGTAGAGACTGTGGAGAGGACACGTCGTTTGGTAGTGGCAAATTCGTAAACAGAATCCCAGCCGACGACGGCTGGGTCTGTGCCGAATGTATGCTTTTTGATTGCGACGAGTGTGGAGCGAATACTCTTGAGGTCTACACTTGTGAAATCGGTGGCGACTTCTTGTGTGAAGATTGTTCAGAGACTTGCGAAGATTGCAGTTCAAGCTTCAACAAGAACTTGTTTGCTTTATCAACCAACAACTTATGTAAGAAATGTGAAAGGAGGTAATTATGTTTCCGACATGGTTTTATTTTATGACACTAGTCTTTTGGCTAGTGTCTTTTTTAGGAGGGTTCCACTATGGATAGACTAGACGACTTATATAACCAACTTCTCTTAGGCTTTGCTATGCCTGAGAGAATGTTCGTTGGCAAAGTTATGAAGACTAGATTTGCTCAGCAGACTTTGAACTTATCTAGGAATGGTATCATGAATGCCGATAGATTCTTTGTCCACGACGAACTACTTGAAGAGGCGGTAAAGATGAGCATGTTGCCGCCAAAGAAACTTGTTGAACTCATTGAGTTTGCAAGACCATGTATGAATAATATGTGGATTGAATGGAACGAGACGTTGAGAGTCAAGCTATTGCATAAGCATTATCTTGAACGATTCAAAGATATGGGTATAGAGGATAAGCTTGAGCCACTCAAAGAAGAAGATGTTCCTACAAAATGTGGTTATCATATTTGGCAACTTGCTAGTTACTATGACCACAGCGACAGCTTGAGTTTTGCTCCTGGGACTCCACAGCGAAAACTTCGAGGCTCGTCGTTCGCTGATACGACGTTCTACTATAACTCTTTTACTACCATAAATGGGCAAATCATTTTCACCCCAATGGCTTTCTACTTGTCGTTGGAGGAACTACCAACTGCTGACTTACTTAATGAGTCCACGTTCTTTGGTAAGAATGTTGGCAAGCATAAGAAAGCAGACCTCCAAGCACACGAGAAAGTCAGAATGCAGACTGCAATGAATGGTTTTGGCTCTACGTATTGGAAGATACACGAGAAGATTGCACCTCGTTATATGCTCAAGGTTGCCAAACGTATGAGTGTATCGTTTCACGAACTGGTTTACTCTTGGTTCACTCAACAGTACATGGAAGATAATAATACTCAGCACTTTCATGCCTCTTGTAATTCTATGAATGGCGACATGAGATTCATCGTCGCTCTCAATGCTTTGATTAACTATCCTCACTTCGTTATTCAGAAAGAAAGTCCAAAAGTATACCAACCGAGGACGATGTTCGGACGACGAATGCCGAGGAACGAATTGAGAATCCTGAATCTGGAGTTACCAAAGCCACATGGTATCACTTACTACACTAGGAAATTCAAGAATGTTGGGTCTCCGAAACGTAGGCATAAGAGACGTGGTCACGACAGATACATGAAACTCAAAGATGGCACTGTCGTGAAGAAGTGGATTGAAGAGCAGTGGGTAGGCAACGAAGAACTAGGTTTGATTACTCATGAATACGAACTAACCAAAGGAGGTAAATAATGCCACAGTCTAATAAAACTTTGTTTGCGACGAGATGCACATTGATGCAACTCGTCGATAAGCTTAATAACTATCATCTTAAAAAGGGTCATCATTCTCATGATGAATTGTTGAATGAAGCTATTACTAAACTAATGGAGGCTCAAAGCTATCTTCAGAAGTATGCAATGGAAGATGCAATAAAAGAAATGAGGGGCAAGTAACCAACTTGCCCCTCGACTTAACAACCAACATAGGAGAAACCTTATGTTGAAAAATATAATAACTAAATATCCCACCTTACACAAGATTTCTTCTTGTTTTTTTTGTGATAAAATGTAACATATATGAGACAACTAATATAGAAAGGAAAGTATATGTCTACATTCAACGATACTGTCAAAGAGTACAGACAGTTTAAGCACATGGAGGGAAGACTCAATATAGATATGGAACGACGAATCAGCCGAATAGAAAATTACTGGGCTGGTAAGTCTCTGGATAAGATAACAACCAAGTCCATAACTGATTGGTCTTTCCACATGGCAAAGCACAAATCACTTCAGCCAAACACAATCAAAAGAGAACTGAATCAGTTCAAAGCAATCTTAAAATACTACGAAAAGATAGACACTAGATTCAAGTGTCCGCACATACAAATGCCTAGAGTAAACGACGAACGAGATTCGCACCTGGAAGCCTTCCAGGCGACCGCAATTCTCAGGTTCGTCTCAAAAAATTTTCCTGATTTTTATCCTCATTTTTTAATTTTAATTGATACTGGTGCTCGACTTGGCGAAATGCTCAACGGCAACACCAACTCGTTTAGCGACAACACCTACAAAATTAAACGACAACACCAAGGTAAAACAATCTATCGTGAGATACCATTGACCGACGATATGATTAAGCTAAGAGACCGAGGTTTGCCTAAGTTAAATGTTTTCAATTCGCCACAAGTTGCATCGGCAACACTAGGCAATATCTTGAAAAAGGCTTGTGATGAACTGGGGTATGAGAGAATACGACTACACGACTTACGTCATACCTTTGCATATCTTACTGCGAAAGCTGGTGCTGACCTTGGAGACTTGAAGTATTTAATGGGTCACTCTGACATTGCTATGACGTTACGTTATCGTGGGTTCATACCTTCAAGAGCAAGTTCTTCTGTAAGGAGTGCGAGATGACAGACCCTATTATAAGAGAAGTTCTTAAAATGATAGACGAAAATAAGATACCAGTAGCCAAAATAGAAGAGGACTGTGGCTTCGGATATCGAACCATCAGCAGATGGAGAACAAAGAATGGTGCTAATCTATACAACGTACAAGCAGTCTTGAACTATTTAGGATACAAGTTGTCGATTGAGAAGCTGTCGGAAGAGGAGGCAGTGCACAACGACGCTGTTAAGGATTATCAGTACGATTCTCGTCGGAAGATTTGGTCGTAGGTTTTATGCTGACGACCTTTGCTTCAGGAAAATACTTGCGAACTTCGTCAACTAGCTTGGCTACTTCTGGGTATTTTTTTCTGTTTTCTTCTGCTTTGTCTGAATACACGTCTGACATGTGTCACCATTCATTGGGAATTTAAGTATATCAACGAACTCACGACACCCCTTGCAACGTCTGTATAGGGGCGACGTGAAGTTCGTCGACTTGAATATATCTTGCACTATCGTGTAATAGAACGACGACGAGCAGATGCTTTCTTCATTCTTCCTACACCAGCGGCTTTGTAGTTCTTGCCTTTTGCAGATACTGCTTTTGCTTTTCCGTACTTTGCGGTGTTGGCTCTTTTTCTTGAAGATACTCTTACTGGCATTGCTTTCTCCTTCCTATAAGTTTTGAGCGTTATCGTGTGTCCAAGCCATAACTGCTGGACCATATGGGTTTGCGTTTCTGTATTCTTCTATGCTGAGATATCGACTATACGCTGGTTGTGAGTTTGTATATATCCCAGCCCTATGTGAGTTGTTGTAACTGTTGAATCCAAAGGTTACGTCAAGTTGTTTACCTGACCCCCATGAATTACAATATACTTCGTGAGTAATGCTTTGTGTTCCCATTGCATAATGTCTTTCCCAACCACCAGTTATCCAACGCTTGGCTACCCATAGTCCCCAGTTCCATATTGGGTAACTACCAGTGTTGTTGTAAGCAGTGTACCTACAAGAAATTTTAATAAGGCTATCGTTGAGAACTGGTGTGTAGTTACAATACAACCCATTAATATGTGTTAAATGACTGTTCATTGCGGTTGGGTTGCTTCCGTCTCCATAGTGTGGAATCGCTAAGTTCTCTTCTGCGTTGGCACTGTTTTGGTCGTTCTCACTCTTGAAGTGAACTGCCTTGACGACATACCCAGCCTCTCTTGGATTGTAATCTGGTCGTATCTTTTTGAACTCTTCTACTCTGTGGTTGTTTCCATACCCTAGCCACTCATTAAAATATCCACCAGCAGTGTGGAATCTACTCTCGCCCATCTTTGCACGGACACCTTCGGTTTGCATAACTCCGTCTTTGTGCCACGTTGTTTGTAAGTTGTCGTAGTTGGTCTTGATGTCTCCGTTTGCAATCGCTTGGTCGTACTCGTAGTAGTCAGGCTTCACGCCCTTCTTCTCAAGCTCCAACTCATTTTCGTCGGTTCCGATATATGTAACTTTAGTTTGTGTGTACGACATTCAATCCTCCTAACACTTCCATCTACGTCTTGCGGCTTTACCTCTCGGTCCTGTCCAGCCCCTGGAGCGAGCACAAAAAGACTTTCGTCGTTTAGCGGCTTTACTTCCTGGCTTAACCTTCCCAGTCACGGGAGCTTTTAGTTTTGAACCAGTAGCTCTATTATATTTAGCTCTGCCTTTTGCGGTAAGTCCACCGCCTTGTTTAACAGAGCGTTTCTCGCCACGCCCAACGGATAAGTTAACTTGTTTCTTCTTTCTCTTTGGAGCCATTATTATTCACCACAAGTTTTAGATTACTTGATTGTAACCTACTCTTTAATGATGTTTCGTCCCCTTCAGGAAAGAACTCTATGTACTCTTCGTCGTTGCCATCAACTGTTTCATGCCCAGTAGCCCACAGGAAACACCTGTACAAAACTTCCCAGTCACGCAAACGCATGACGCACAGGGAATCTCCTGTTGCCATTTGACTACGTCGTTGCATAACGACTGGTATGTCTTTTGATTTGCTTTTATCAATGCCAGCCTCGGCTTGTTCGATGGCTTCGTATGGTTTGAACTTCTCTGTTCGCTTGGCTTCAACCCAAACATGTGGTGTTCCGACGAGGTCTGCCATACCTCCGCCGCCGAGGTTTCTTCCGCCACCACTTAACATGGCTCGTTGTATTACCCCACCTCCACCATAGATTGATTCGTCTAAGTACTTTGCAAGTTCACGTTCATAGCCGTCGCCTTTTCTTTTTTGTCTGCTCATAATTACTCCTTGGAAACAGAAGCATCGTGGAAAATAAAGTCATCTTCGATGCCATAACTTTCGTTGTTTGATTTGCATTTGTCGCAGATGTATTGCCACTTAGGGAGCGTGTGCTCCTTACGACACTTGAGACAATGTCGTTTCCAAGTTTTCATTCTCGTCCGATGCAGTGGCGACACGGCATACTTTGCCCCATCAAATTCTGCTAGTCCCTCACGGACGAGTATTCGTTTTAGTGTATCTGTGCATACTCCCATTATGGAAGCCATGTCTTTGTAAGTGTATTGTTCGTCTAGCATTCGTGAGAGACGTGACTTATCCTTATCGGATATCGGTCCTCGTCTACCCATATATCAACTTCTCCTTTCTCAAAAAAAAGCAAGCCCTTCAAGGGCTTGCGTTCACTGTAACATTTTTGCACTTGACAGAAACGTCTCTGAAAAGTTACATAACTAATTAGTACAATCTCCACTAATGAGGAAAAAGCATGTAGACCATGCTTTTTCTCTGCTACATAGTTACTAATTAGTTCTAAGTAGGTATCCACTGCCTTACCTCATACATCGGAATCATCAGCTTCCTACTTATATCCTCTACTGGCATTCTCTTATTTAGATGCAACCAGATTGCTTGTTGTTTTGGACTAGGTGTGTGCACCATGTACTGTGTGCCATCAGCCAATCTGTCTGCCCAACCTACATAATAGGTACGATGCAGTTCGGTTTGTGTCCTAGTTTTTCCAAATGAAATTTGTTGAACCATACGAATACGGCTATCAGGCTCAAGTCTATCTTCTAAGTATGTCGTTGGACTGAACTCTTTTCCATCAAAATTTGTCACTCGCAAGTCTGTGTCTACCAGACCAGCCTTATTCTTTGCCATAGCCTTATCTCTGTATACTGTTGTAATCATTAACTGAGTATCAACATCTGTCAACTGTGCAGTTGACCCAGCCTCACGACCAAGACCGCCTTCACCTGGCTTATTCCTATGGTGGACAAGGATTACAGATGCTTTGAACTTTGTTCGTATTGACTTAGCGACGAAGTTAACTTTGAACCATTCGGCGGCGTTAGCTTCTTCGAGACCGCCAAAAGCGTTTCGCACTGTGTCTATCACGACAATATTTGGTTGTATAACATCTAACCAATCTCCAAGAAGCTTGAAGCCAGCCTCTGTTCCGAGGTTCATGTCCCCACCATCTTCGCTTGAAATCAAAGCTGGAGACCAAATGTTGAAGTTGTCCCCAGTTTCTCCAAACATTTTTACGAAGTTTTTAAAACGATACAGAACTGTTCGGCTTGGGTTGTCATAGTCAAGATACAAAACCTTAGTTGGCTTGCCATAGAATGGACCAAACTCTTCTCTTCCAGCAGACAGAGATACCAATAAACCTTGTAAAAAGAATGACTTACCATGACCATTGTATCCAACAACTTGAGTGATTGTCTCTGCTGGGATAACTGGGTCTGACCAATAGGCAGTCTCTCCAAGTGTTTCAATTAACCTTTGTATGTCGTTACTACGAATAGGAACTAATCGACCAAGCTGTACTTGTTCCTGGACTTTCTGGATACGCTGTCCCTTATCGTCGTAGTCCGATGGATACTGTCGTCTATCCATATCAACGACACTTCGAATCTTTGTTTCAACCCAATCTCTGGTTTCACGTTCCGTGAATTTTTGTGAATCAAAGAACTCGTCGTGAAAATTCCACACCATTTTGTGAAGGTCGTCGCCAACAATACCTTGCCTAACCTTCTGTCCGATATACTTCAGCAACCAAAGGTCTGTTGAATCTCCCTCCCGTAGCTTCCTTCCAAGATGTGCGACTCGTCGTTTGACTTGGTCTGCAACTGGTAGAGTGTCCTCTGCATTTGGTAGTCTTACATTGGCAAGTGACAAGTTACCAAACGTAAACTCACCTTCAATCAGAGGGTCAAACTCTGAAGCCTCCCCCTTCCAAGGAAAGTCTGATAACTCATCAAGACTCAGTCCATAACCCACCTCCATGTGGTAGATGTGTTCTGCCTTTCCATCTCTAATCTTTGCTGATGGAGGCATAACGACGTAGCCCCCATCACCACGAAGGTCTAATCCTTCGACTGGATACCAATCTCTTGCTGTGTTGCCGACCTTGTTTGCAAAACGTTGTCCATTTTTTGGGTGTGCAAAATAGAAATGCTTACCTCTTGCCGTACTAACAACGAAAGGGCTTGTCATATCATTCTTAACTGCAAACTGAACTGCTTTCTCAGTGTCACAATCAAGAACGATAACACCTGATATTGCACCAGTGACAAGAGCCATATTAAATAATGTGACTCTGTTGCCGCCCTCCGTCATAACTCCGTTATCAAACCAATCGTCTAACTGGTCTTGAGTTGTAGGTTCTGTTTGGAATTTCTTCCAAGAGATAAGAGGTTTCTTACCCTCTAATGAAAGAGGGATAACGCACCACCCTCTGTCTATTGCCTCGACTGATGCGTTGTATAAAGCATCACGCCACTGTTTTGTCTCGTCGCTCATGTCTCTCCTCAAAGTAATCGTTTAAGTTTAAGTCTGGGTTAGCCGATAAGATTCTTGCAATAACATCTATGCTTATAGTGTTAGTTTTAATCCATCGGTAAGGCTGAGTGCGTGTCTTACTTGTAATTTTTGCAACGTGGTTAACACCACCTACGTCGTTTATTAACTTTTCAACATTGAATATAAGCATTACGCCTCTCCTTTCTTATCTACCTATATACAATTATCCTTGCATTGTAATCATCTGTCTTACATCTGTTACATTTTCTCACATTTAAGACAAATATTAGTTGTTGCCAGATAACTTGTCATATATATAATACAGTCAAATTAACTATTACGGAGACTAATACTATGGAAACATGGGAAGATTTTGAAAAGGCTTCGGAGCAAGGCGGTCTTGCTAAGATAGCCGAAGATTTCAAGTCGTTAACGAAACAGATAGAAGACTTGGAAGAGAAACGTGATAGGTTAAAGAACCAAATTGAGGCAGAGTTCTCTCAAGATACTGGAGAACAAAGCAAACAAGCTGGCTCTTACCTAATTACTATTAACCGACAAGAGCGATGGAGTTGGGACAAAGAAGTTTTGGTTGAGATATACCAAAGCCCTGACGCTATGCCTGACTTTATAAAGAAGACTTACTCTATTGACAGACGTAAGTGGAAGACTTTAACAGACGACGAGCAAAATAAATTGTTACCAGCTTTGACAAGGAAGCCAGGTGCAACAAAGATTGTCGTTAAGAGTGGAGGTATTGCGTAATGTTTAAACCTCTGAATACTTCCGACCAAACAACTTCTTTTAGAAAGACTTTGTTATATGGTCATCATGGGTGGGGCAAGACCACTCAATTCATTCACTATCAAAAGCATTATGGCAAAGGCTTTATTATATCAGGAGAGAGTGGACTTAGTTCTATTCGTAGTGCTGGTATAGACTACTTGCCTTTTACTTCATGGGCTGGAGATACCAATCCTGACAAGGGAGAATATTCTTTTGTCGATATCTTTAACTGGATTCGTTCTGATGATTTCAAGAAGAACGACTACAAGTGGATTGGCATTGACAGTCTGACTGAATTATCAGACATGAGCTTAGCTTATGCCGACTATTGTGCTGAGAAAGAAGCCAATGAAAACAACAAAGCTAAGAATGGCTTTCAAGTTTATGCTCAACATGGAGTGCAAATCATAGGTGCTTGTAAGCAACTAAGAGATACACCTTGTCATTTTTTAGTCACCGCTCTAGCGAAGGAGTCGCAAGATGATAATGGCAATATTGAATATTGGGCTATGGTCTCTGGTAAGTCCACTCAACAACAGCTTCCTGGAATATTTGATAATGTTTTCTGTGCCGTAAGACATACTGCTAGTGGTGCATCAAACACAGATGGGAAGGTTATTAGGTATGTGATTACCGACGAGTATCGTGGCTGGAAGGGTAAGGTTCGTGACGAAAAACGAAGGCTCAATGCAGTCGAACAAACTGGAAACATCATCAACTTGTTCAAGAAGATGGACATGAACGACGATGAATTTAATAAAAGAAAAGAAGGGAGTAAATAATGTCTTTTAATTTCAACGCTTTAGACTTGAGCAATGTAGAGTTTTCCTCTGGCTCAAGCGTAATACCAGTGGGCGACCATGTCGCAACAGTAACTGGTGCAGAGATGACCAAAACTAAAACTGGTGCATCTCAAATTATGGTTACAGTAGAGAATGCTGATAAGCAAACACTTAGGAAGTGGATAACTATTCACAATCCAAACTCTACTGAGAATACAAGAATTGGTCGTTCAGAGTTGAAGGCACTGCTTGTGCATGGCGGTCACAAAGACCCTGATAACATAGGACAACACGGCATTGATTCTATGGTAGGATTGAAAGTGGGTATCAGAGTCGTTGAAGATACTTACACTAAAGATGGTCAACAACGTGTGGGGTCAAAGCTGAAGAGTTTCATTCCACCTATGAACGCTGACGCTACTTTCAATCCTCCTAAGTCTGATGGCTTGGAGGCTTCCTCCTCTTCAGGTCAGGACGACCAGACTAAGAAGGTTGCGGAAGACGACGACGAAATACCTTTTTAAGAAGGATAGGGGGGCTTTGCCCCCCTATTTGATTTATGGACATCACAAAAAAAATTAACGAATACTTTGAAAATTTAGATGATGGAGAGACGAGAGCATACATTGGAGCTTCGTCAATAGGCAACGAGTGCACTGCATATCTTTCTTTTAGTCACAGAGGGTATCCAAACACAGAGCCTGACCAACAACTAAAAAGAATTTTTCGTGATGGTCATAGGATTGAGAATGTCGTTATTTCTGACATGACAAAAGCTGGCATGCACATCATGGAAAAAGACCCCATGTCTGGAAAGCAGTGGAGATACACTGACTACGAAGGAAATGCTATGGGCAACGCAGATGGTCTCATGGAATTACATGACGGCTCATCAGCAATACTTGAGATTAAATCTATGAACGACCAAAAGTTTAAGGACTTTGTGAAGAAGGGTGTAAAGCTAAGCCACCCCCAATACTTTGCACAGATGCAATATCTTATGGGTCTTTCAGAATGTCAGAAAGCAGTTCTTGTTTCTTACAACAAGAACAATTCGCAATACCACCATGAGTGGATTGCTTTCGATATATTTTACTACAACAGTCTGCGACAAAAAGTTGAAGATGTAATCAATGGACTAGGAAGGAAGTTGTCTAAAGATGAAAGCGATTGGAGATGCAGAGGTTGTTTTAAGAGGGAAGTCTGTTGGCATGGCAAAGAGCCAGAAAGAACCAAGAGGACTTGTGGGAATAGCAAAGCCCAAATCGACTCAGCGGATTGGGTCTGTAGCAAAGGTTGTGGCGAAATCTGTGAAGACTGGATTAGATATGAGCCTCTCCCAAAGTAAGTTGTTAAAGTTGGAACATGAGATAACTCGCATTAGAGATAGGATTTCTGATATCGAGTTTGAGATTACTCAGTCTAGCGTGACAACAAAAGGTGATTTACAGAAGGAACGACGAAGGGCTATCGACAAGTTAAGACACCTCCAGGACGACCTTTATAGGTTAAAAGTGGATAATATAAATGAAACCTAGGCTTGTAAGTTTTAGTGGGAAAGAAGGGTCAGGCAAAACTTTTTGTGCAGACCTTCTTTGCTCACGTTATGGCTACGTCAAAGTAAAGATGGCTACGCCTATAAAGGAAATGATAAGGACGCTAGGTCTAAATGATAACCACATTGAGGGACATCTCAAAGATGTGCCTTGTGCAATATTAGATGGAAGGACACCAAGATGGGCGATGCAAACTTTGGGAACGGAATGGGGTCGCTCCCTAATAAGCGAAAACTTATGGTTGAACAGATG
>Ga0160422_10001785_pt1 | contig 13411 bp, 10 predicted proteins | sample Fk160mmetaG_FD_108192 | JGI IMG/M metagenome (GOLD analysis project Ga0160422, IMG submission 108192) | Marine microbial communities from the Central Pacific Ocean - Fk160115 60m metaG | ecosystem: Environmental > Aquatic > Marine > Oceanic > Photic zone | place: The Central Pacific Ocean...
AAAAACGGCTTGTGTAGTCTCGCTCTGTACAACGGGCTCTTGCCCGTCCATGAATTGGTTCAGGCGCCCGCGTAGTTCGGCGACCTCGCGCTTTAAGTCGAGCAGGGCAAAGTAAATCAGCTCGCGCTCGGACTGGTCGGGGCTCTTATTGGTCGGCACGGGTAAGTTGCGCTGCGTGCTGGGCGGGTGCTCCAATTGGGGCAGCAGGTCTTCTGGCTCGACCAGCGCGCGCGGCGCCAGGAACACCAGATGTTCGACCAGATTGCGCAGCTCGCGCACGTTGCCTGGCCAAGTGTAGTCTTCAAGTATGTCTTGGGCGCTCGGTGAGAAGTCGGTGAATCGGCTCCGCTTTCCCTGCGTTAGCTCTTCTACGAAGTGGGCAACCAAATCGGGAATGTCTTCGTTGCGCTTGCGCAGGGGAGGAATATTTAGTTCTACCACTTTGAGTCGGTGGTAGAGGTCTAAACGAAATTCGCGTTGAGCGACGGCCTCCTGTAGATCACGATTAGTCGCTGCCAAGATACGCACATCAACGGGAATTGCCGCGTCTCCGCCGATGCGAGTGACCTTGCGCTCTTCGAGCACGCGCAGTAAACGCACCTGGGCAACGGGGGCCATTTCGCCGATCTCATCGAGAAAAACGGTACCTCCTTGGGCCTGTTCAAAGATGCCTTTATAACGCTCTTTCGCGTCGGTAAAGGCGCCTTTCTCGTGGCCAAAGAGCTCGTTTTCCAGCAGATTCTCTGGTATTGCTGCGCAGTTGATGGGTTTAAACGGTTGGTTGCTACGTGTGCTGTATCGGTGCAGCGCCTCGGCTACCTTGTCCTTGCCCGCTCCGCTTTCCCCCGTCAGCAAAATAGTCGAGACGGACGTGGAGGCAATCATTAAGATGCGTTCGCGTAGACGTTGCATGGCTGGTGAGCGGCCAATCAGATCAATGCCCCCGCGCAGAAAGCGTCCTCGGTCTACAAGCGCTTCTGCAGTGCTTCGCAGCGCCTCGTCAGAGGCCGATAGATCAATCTGTCCCTCTACGTGCGCGTTGCCGGCTAGTTGATACCACGCATCGCTCTCATCGCCTAAGCCGAGCAGGGGTATGTGACTAAAAGAAGCCAAGATTTCTCCGTAGTCGTCTAGCTGTTTTCCCAGAGACAGATCGATCACGATCAGGTCAGCGTCCCGCTTAATTAGAGTCGACAGCAAGTCGGGGCTGGTCACGTCGATCACGCGACCACTGTCCAGGGCAGACTTAAACCGTTCGATTGCTGCGTCGGCTATGAGGATAATACGTCTTTTGGCTAAACTCATGCTCAGTTTGTACGGCTCCAACTGTTTTCGCGTAGGATAATGATCTTTCGACCTCGGCAAGAGATGTAGCCTTGGCCTTCTAACCGCTTGAGGACTCGCGAAACTGTCTCTCTCGTGGTGCCCGACATATTGGCCAGTTCTTGATGAGTCGGTCGGCTGTCTATGGCAATCCCTTCGGTTGTCTCCTTTCCATGGTCGTCGGCTAGCTGCAGCAACGTCTCAGAAATTCGGCTGGTCACGTCAAGCAGGGCGAGTCCCTCAATTTGTCGATCCGTGCGGCGCAAGCGTCCAGCTAGCTCAGCTAGCAGCGCCATGGCAATTTGCGGCGTCTTGTAAATGAGCTGCTGAAAGTCGGAGCGACGCAGCATGACTAGACTCGTTTCGTCTGTGGCGACGACGTTGGCTGATCGCAGTTTGCCGTCTAAAAGGGCTAGTTCGCCAAAGACGGCACCCGGCCCAAGCAAGGACAGGATCACTTCGCGCCCCTCCTCGCTCGAGATGCACACCTTGACTTGGCCTTCCCTTATTATGAAAAGCGTGTCTCCCTCTTGTTCGGCCAGTATGATGACGCCTTCTTTAGCGAATTCGCGCGTGAAGCACAGTTCGGCTAACGCTTTTAGTCCTTCTTCGTTAAGTCCTTTAAACAGAGAAACTTTGCGCAGGAATTCTATGTCCATGGCACTTCTCCAATCGGTGTGGGCGGCGCGGTTGCGCTGGCTAGTGCTTTCATAGGCGACGTCGCAGTAGGATGATTTGCTCTTGAGCCATTTCCCCCTGAGGCGTGCTGCCTCCTTCGCGCTGAACGATGCGTTCGTAGACGGCAATGGCTGTTGCGTATTCGCCCATGGATTCGTGGCATTTGGCGCGCTGGAAGTCCGCTGAGGTGATCCACTGGATGAAGCCTCCGGCCCCGTGGTAGCTCACTTTGTAATATGCCTCGATCGCCTTGCGATATTCACCCATGTTCTGATAGGACTCACCGACGTAAAACCTTGCCTCTGATGCGTCGTTAGCGTCTAGCTGCTGTTCGTTTAACAGAGCCTCAAAATAACCGATGGCCTGGGTGTACTGTCCCTTTTCTTTGAGTATGACACCGAGCTCCAAGCGTGCTTCGAGCTGATGCGGGTGGTCGGGGAAGTCGCGCAGTAGCTGTTCGACGACGCCGTGCGCCGCTTCGTATTCGTGCGCCCCCTGGTAGCTTTGCAACAGCCTCCATACGGCTTCGTGCTGCGCGTCGCGCGCCGCCTCTGGTGCCTCTAGCACGCGCTTGTAAGCCCCCGCAGCTTGTAAGTAGTTATGAAGAGCGAACTGATAGTTGGCCAGACGCAGGTAGGCGTCGGCGCTCTGAGGGCTACCGGGATAGTCCTGTACGAATCGCACGAGCGCATCCAAGGCACGCGCAGCGCCTTCTTCGCTAGGAGCGGACGCATTTTGTTGCCAGAGTGTTTCTGCTGCGTAGTATGCGCCTTCTCCGGCGGCGCGGCCCTGTCGTTTTACAACGTCGCGAAAGGCCTTGAGTGCTCTGTCGTAGTTTTTTGCTCGCTGGTAATAGCGGCCTTCTTCCAACAAGAAGCGCTGGTCCCACTCGGCCTGTTCGCCCATGCGATCGGCGTAGCGCTTAGCCGCTTTTCGGCCCTCTTCAATGCGCTGAAGTCTAAACAGCGCAAGCGCATATTGACCGTAGACCAGCGAATCGGACACGTCCTTTTCCAGCAGGGGTTCGTAGATGCGCCGCGCTTGGTCGTACTGTCCTAAAGCAAAGGCAATGTGGCCGGCGCGCGCATCGGCCTGGTTGGCCAACGGCGCTTTGGGGAACTCGTCGCGGACCAGGAGAAACTGATCCACGGCGTCTTCTTCCTGTCCTAAGCGCACTAGCAAAAGGGCCTGATCGAAGTATATGCTATCGCGCGCAGCTACTTTGACCTCTTCGCTGAGCAGGCGTCGATAAGTCTGTAGGGCTGCGCTGTAGTGTCCCATGTGATGGTAGGCGCGTGCTAGCTGTCGGCGCACTCGGCCGCCTGGATCGCGCACGCCGGCCGCCTCGGTCAGAGGCCGGTAGAGCTCGGCTGCTGCGCCGTATTCGCGCAGTGAAAAGTATGTATCGGCCAGTAGCAGTAGGGCCTTGCGGCGTTCGGGAAAAGCTGGATATCCCCATCGCAGCTCCTGTAGCCGACCAATGGCTTGCTGGGGCTTTCCCTGCGATAGTTGCATCTGCCCCAACTCGAAGAGCGCGTTGGCCACAAGCGGGCTTTCAGGGTACTCCTGCAGCATGCGTTCTAACGAGTCGGCTGCCGCCTCATGCTGGCCGCGTTGGGTTAGGCACAGTCCGATGCCAAATAGGGCCTGCGAAACGAGCGGGCTTTTCGGGAAGAGCTTGCGCAGACTCTCATAGTCGGCGATTGCCGACTTGATCTTCACGTCCTCTCCAGCACCAAGTGCACGCCGTGCTTCGGCCAGCTGGAAAAGAGCTTGGTCTAAATGTTCGCTCCCCTCTTGGCTATAAGTCCTCACAAAGCGAGCAAAACCTTCTTCTAATGTGGAGAGCCGCAGCGAATCAGGTCCGCTTTCGGCCTCGATCTCAATCAGGCGTATTTGGGCGCGCTGGGCCCAAGAAGAGGCCTCCGCTCTCGATAAGATGCGATACTCTTGCATGGCCAGTTTACGCAGTGAGTCAGCTGTCGACATGCGCTCTTCCATGCTGCGCTGTCGCGATAGGTTAAGCAGGCTTTCGGCTAGGAAAAACTGAGCTTCGGGACCATACGTAGTGTGTGAATGAGCGGCCGCGTAGTGTTCAAAAGAGCGAGCTGCACGGGCAAAGTCATGATGTTCAAAAAGGGCGTGCGCTACGTAAAGTTGCACGCTCTGGCGCGGTGTTCCGCTCAGCTCATCAATCCACGCCTGCTGCAGCGCCTGGCTCAGCTCGGCTGGGTTCATTACCGTGAATTCACGTAGGTATTCGATGCGCTGGCGCGCGGTTTCTGTGTGCGGTGCCCCTGGAAATAGCTCAAGATAGGCCACATATTCGCGCAGCGCTTCGCGCGGCTGGTCTCCCGCTTCAAAGGTGTTGGCCAGTCCAAACTGGGCTTCTGCGGCTACGTCGCCTTGTCCGGCAGCCAGCTGGCGATAAATGGCCACGGCTTCCTCTCGGTATCCGGTAGAGGCGTATAAATCGGCCAGCACGGCGCGCACTGCCAGTGCATCACCGGCCTCTTCGCCGGCCTCTTGCAGATAGCGTCGATACCATGTTATGGCGCGGCTGTGATCACCGCGCCCCTTGTAAAGAGTGGCGAGCTCGCGCAGCGCGGTCAGTGCTTCCCGACCTTCACCTGCCTGTATCAAGCCTTGAAAGAGGCCCACTGCCAGCGCAAACTGGCCTGCCTGCCCTAGCGCGATGGCTTGCCCCAGCCGGGCGCCCAGATAGTGTGCATCGCCGGGCTGCACTTGGGTCAGCAGCGCTCGATAGTGGGTGAGTGCTTCGGCGGTTTGGCGGCTCTGGCGCCGCGCGTCGGCTAAACCGAGCAGGGCGTCGTGTTGCAGCGCGGAGTTTTTCAAGTTGGATTGGGCTCGCGCAAACGCGTCGCCCGCTTGGCTAAAAAGCCGCTGTTCATACAAATGGGCAGCGTAGTCAACGTGCGCGCTGTCGGCCTGCGGCGAAGTCGCAAACCGCTCATATAGCACGGTGAATTTCTCAGCTGCTTTGTCGCGATTGCCTAAAAATAGGTCAATGCGCCCGTTCAAGAGTTGAGCAGAAGCGGCTTGGGGCGGGGCTGGGTTGGCCAGGGCAATTTGTCCGAGCAGGCGCTGCGCCTCGTCGGCGTGACCGGCAGTAAAAAGCAGCTTGGCCAGCTGGTAGCGCGCCTGGTGTGCGGCCGCGTTTGTGCTGTACTCGTCCAACACGCGCTGGTAGAGATCGACTGCGCGCTGCGGGTTTTGTCCGTAGGTGTGATTGGCTGCTGCGTCTATTAAGGCTTGCGCGGCAAAATCGCTGGCGCTAAAGCGTCGCTGCACGTCTTCATAGGCCAGCGCTGCTGCGGCGTACTGACCGGTTTGAGACAGGCAGGCGGCTCGCTCGCGCCGAGCATCGGCTGTAGCCAGATGGTTGGGGTGCTCGAGGAAAAAGGTTTCGTAGGTGCTAGCCGCCAGTGCGAAGCGACTGCTGTTGCGGTAAGACCGCGCCAGCATCAGGCGCGCCTCGGCCAGCTGTGGACTATTGGGATAGTTGCGGATAAACTCGGCAAAAAGCGAGGAAGATGTGGCGTAGTCGCCCGCGTCACGGTAGAGGTTCCGTGCCAGCTTGAAGTCATCTTCGTCGCTGCTTTGCGCCTCGGCAGGCAGAGCCCATAGAAGCACCGCCAAGATTAGGCGCGTGGCGTATTGCGTAGATGCAGACATAGACCTGTCATCCTGTCATTTCTTTCTTATTATAGTAGATCATACGACAAAAGAGGTCAAGATCCATGAAGGGGAGCGAGTGGACAGAGCGCGCCAATGCAAAAATCAATTTGGGACTGAAGATTCTGGGCAAGCGCTCGGACGGCTATCACGACATACTGAGCGTGGTGCAGGGCATTGATTTGGCTGATACGCTGCATTTTAAGTCCGCTCAGCACAGCTCGATGACCTGTACGAGTCCCGAAATTCCCTGCGACAGGGATAATCTCGTGATGCGGGCGCTGGCCCTATTTTCGCAGCGCGCACCTGTCTCCTGTCAGCCACTGGCGGTGCATCTGGAAAAGCACATTCCTGTGGGTGCCGGTCTGGGCGGTGGCAGTGCCGATGCTGCTGCCACGCTGCGCGCGCTTAATGCGCTGCACGATCGTCCCTTTGATGCTGAGGGCCTACGCGTGCTAGCCGCTGAGCTCGGTTCGGACATTCCTTTTCTAATAGAGGGGGGCACGGCTGTAATGCGTGGCCGGGGTGAAGTCCTGCAGCCTCTGGACTGGCTAGGAGACGTCTACTATGTGCTGGTCTATCCCGACGCAGCGGTCTCTACTGCATGGGCCTACGATCACGTGGACCTTACCTTGACAGACCAAAATCCCTACACTACATTTATTAATTACTTGAGCGGCGGGTGCGTTAACTGCTGGGAACTAATGGAAGTGTTGGAGAACGACTTCCTGCCCGTAGTCGAAAGCGCCTATCCCATCGTCGCAACGCTTCGTTCTCACTTGGAGCAAACAGGTGCCCGCGCCACATCTATGTCGGGTAGCGGCTCCACGGTTTACGGCCTCTTCGACGACCGGAACGCCGCTCTCAAGGCTGAAAAAAAGCTACGAGCGCGAGGCCACCGGTCTTTTTTTTGTCAGCCGCTGGTCAGCGATACATACAATTAGTCTTTGGGTAGCCCGGTCGTTCAATTGGCAGGACAACTGATTTTGGTTCAGTTTATCGAGGTTCGAGTCCTCGCCGGGCTGCCATTTTTTCTAAAGAGAGGTATTCCATGCCGGCAGTTCCACTTAAGCTCCACGAGCGGGCTCAGGTCCCGCTTAAAATCGCCCCACGTCAGGAGCAGGGCAAAGGACCTGTGGGTCAACTCAGGCGCTCTGAAGGGCAGATTCCGGGTGTGCTTTACGGCCACAAGCAGGCGCCGTGTGCCTTCAAAACAAATGCACACGAGTTTGAGCAGATTTTGAGCAAGGGCGGCCAGAATGCCACAATTACAGTAGAGCACGAGGATGGCAAAGAGTCAGAAGGCGCTCTTATTCGCGAGATTCAGTACCACAAGGTGCGCGGTCACGCCATGCATTTGGACCTGCTACGTATTGACCCTAGTGAAACGCTGAAGGCTGAAGTGCCACTGGTTACCGTAGGGGTTCCCGAAGGTGTGCGCAACGGGGGCGGTGCGCTACAGCAGACATTGACGTCCATCGAGGTCGAATCCGTTGTGTCAGAAATGCCGGCTGCCATTGAGATCGATATTACCTCTCTCATAATCGGGGACAGCCTGCACGTTAGCGATCTGCTTGATCAGGAACCTCGGATCACCACGGATCCGGTGCGCACCATCGTCAATATTCTGTCGCCGCGCCTCTCTGCTAGCGACGAGGAAGAAGGGGAAGAGGGAGCGGGAGAAGAGGGAGAAGAGAGCGGAAGCGAAGAAGAGTTGCAAGAGTAAAGTCCCTTGCACATTGTCCTTGGGCTGGGCAATCCGGGCGCCCGCTACGCTGGAACGCGCCACAATACTGGCTTCATGCTCGTCGACTACTTAGCGCGGCGGGTAGGTGCCGAGTGGACCGTCAGTGCGCGCGATCACAGCGTGCTGGCCGAAGTGAATTGGGACAATCAGCCAGTACTGTTGGTCAAGCCCCAAACTTATATGAATCGCAGCGGTCGTGCCGCCCGCGCTCTGTGCACGCGCTTTGCCGTGCCGCCGAGCGACGTGCTGGTCGCTTACGACGATTTCTTACTTGACTTTGGTCGCCTGCGTCTGCGCGGTCGCGGGAGCGACGGTGGGCACAATGGCTTGTCCTCCATTATAGAAGAGCTGTCCAGCCAAGACGTGCCACGTCTACGCTTGGGTATAGGACAACCGCCGCAAGGCGATGACATTACAGAATATGTGTTAGCGCCTTTTTCACAGAGCGATCGCGAGGTGGAAACACTGGTTGAGTGGGGCGCAGCAGCTGTAGAAACTTATTTCTCAGAGGGTATTGAAGTGGCTATGAACCGCTTCAACGCCCCCTCGAACAAATGAACTGCAAGTGAAGCACTGCCCTGCCGCGGGGTCAAAGGGGAAGCAATGGAAAGTTGGACAATAGCAGCGCCCTTCTTGGGTCTGGCAGGTTTAGCCTGTTCACTATTCCTGTACATGTATGTGAAGAAGGGATCCGTTGGTACGCAAGAGATGGCCGGTATATCTGAAGCCATTCACGAAGGGGCAATGGCTTTTCTTAGGCGCGAATACACGATTTTACTCGCCTTTGTCGTAGTCGTTTTTGCTCTGCTGTTTGCCTTTATCGGCGCCCAGACGGCCTACGCCTTTCTGGCGGGTGCCGCCTGCTCTATCGTTGCTGGTTTTACAGGCATGAAAGCAGCTACCCGCGCCAACGTGCGCACCGCACAGGCCGCCAATCAGCAGGGTCAGGGCCCGGCGCTTATGATGGCATTTTCCGGTGGCGCCGTAATGGGCCTGTCGGTGGCCAGCCTCGGTCTGCTAGGGGTGGGTGCACTGGCTAGTCTGTTTGGCGTGTGGGAAAATATCGGTGCAGCGGCGTCTATCAACGGCTTTGCCATGGGCGCTTCTTCAATAGCGCTCTTCGCGCGCGTAGGTGGCGGCATTTTCACCAAAACGGCGGACGTGGGGGCCGACCTAGTCGGTAAGGTTGAAGCTGGTATTCCCGAAGACGATCCGCGTAACCCGGCCGTTATAGCCGACAACGTTGGGGATAACGTAGGGGACGTAGCCGGCATGGGTGCCGATATATTTGAATCGTATGTTGGTTCAGTCATCGCCACGACTGCCATTGCGGCTACCGCTTCGCTGGCGGCTCTGCAAACGTTGGCTCCGGGCTCGGAAGAGGCGGCCGGTCGGCTGGCGGCCATGAGTTTCCCGCTCATCGTCATTATGATTGGTCTGCTGGCTTCAATAGTAGGCGTGTTCAGCGTGCGCGTTATGCAAAACGCCGACCCGGGTGCGGCGCTACGCTACTCGACCTTTATCTCTGCAGCGTTGCTGATAGGCGGTGCCTACTGGGCGAGCGGGCAGCTCGGCCTTTCTATTAATGTGGTTTGGGCGTTGAGTTCGGGCTGTATTGCAGGAATTGTTATCGGTCTGCTAACGGAATACTACACGGGTGGTAAGCCCATCCGCGATATTGCCGCTGCTTCGGAAACGGGTTCGGCCACGAATATTATCTCGGGTCTGGCTGTCGGCATGGAAAGCACTGCCCTGCCTATTTTGGGCATTGTTGCAGCCATTGGGTTGGCGTTCAGTTTTGCCGGCCTGTATGGTATCGGCATCGCGGCCGTGGGCATGCTGGCCACGGTGGGCATCACGATGTCGGTCGATGCTTATGGGCCGATTGCTGACAATGCCGGCGGTATTACTGAGATGGCCGGCTTGGGCGAAGAAACGCGCAAGATAACGGACGGTCTCGACTCGTTGGGCAATACGACGGCGGCCATCGGAAAAGGCTTTGCCATCGGTTCGGCGGCGCTGACGGCCTTGGCTCTCTTTTCCGCCTACACCTCTACTATTGAGCAGGGCACCGGCCAGCCCGTCGTCATTGACGTGACGGAGCCCATTGTGGTGATCGGTCTGTTCATAGGCGCGATGATTCCCTATCTGGCTGCGGCTATTACCATGACGTCGGTGGGCAAGGCGGCTCATACAATGGTCGAAGAGGTGCGCCGTCAGTTTCGTGAGATTCCTGGTCTGATGGAAGGCACAGGCACGCCTGATACCAAGCGCTGTGTCGAGATCTGCACGGCGGCTGCGCTGCGCGAGATGATTGCACCCGGTTTGTTAGCCGTGCTGGCTCCCGTGGTCGTGGGTTTTGTACTGGGTCCGGTTGCATTGGGCGGCATGTTGGCTGGCGCAACCGTCAGCGGCGTCCTGTTGGCGCTGATGATGTCTAATAGCGGTGGCGCGTGGGATAACGCCAAAAAGTGGATTGAAGAAGGCAATTTTGGCGGTAAGGGATCCGAGCCGCACAAAGCGGCCGTGGTGGGTGACACCGTTGGCGACCCGTTTAAGGACACGTCCGGCCCTTCCCTCAATATTCTCATCAAGCTGATGTCGGTTATCTCTCTGGTGCTGGCACCGCTTTTCGTCTAAGGGCACACCGCTCTTCGGACTATAACCAAGGAAGCAAAGAATACATGAAGAATTACGAACTCGTATGCATCTTCGACCCGCAGGTCGGTGAGGGTCAGCTTGAGCAGGCCGTCGAGCGCTACAAGACTTACATCACCGAAAACGGTGGCGAAATTGTGAATGTCGATCTTTGGGGTCTGCGCCGCATGGCCTATACGTCGCAGAGTCTCAAAAACCGCCGTCAGGGCTATTACGTTCTTTATCAGTTTACCGCTGAGCCAACGTTTGTCGAGCCGATGGAGCAGTCGATGAAGCTGGACGACGAACTGCTGCGCCATCTGGTCATCGCCGTAGAAGACGAGTTTATCCGCGTGCCTCAGCTCATGCCAGAAGACTATCTCAAAGAGCAGTTAGCTCCGCCGCGCCGCGAACGTCCAGGCCGCCCGGGCGATCGCCCCGACCGAGGACCGCGTCGGGACCGCGACGAAGAGGCGCCGCGGCGTGAAACACCCGCCGTCGAGGCATCTGAAGGCGAAGATGCCGCTGAGAATGGCGACGACAGTTCTGCATCGGAAGAAGAGGAATAACACGACGTTCCCCGCGCCGATTGGCTAAATCATGCTGATTTTCACCGGCATTGTGCTTACTAGCGCAGCGCTGCTGTTCGGCGTGCGTGCGGGCACGCGCCCGTCCCTGCCTTTTGTCGGCCTTGCTGGCTTAGCCGCTTCTTTTCTGCTGGGTCCCAGCTTTGGCTTGGCGCCGCTGATGGGCTGGGCGGCTGTTTATCAGATGGAGCGCGGCGAGCGCTTTGGTAACTTAGTGGCAGGTGCTTTACTGCCGGTAGCTGTCTTTTGTTTGTGGTTGGTCTTTTCGTCCGGCGATCCCCAGGTTCTGCAGCAGCGCTCTGATCTGGTGAGCGAGCAGTTTCAGTTGCTGGGCTTGGAGATGGATCCGCAGGTTATGAAGGCGATGATTCACCTGGTGTTGCGCGTGCAGCCGTCGGTGGAATTCCTTTCGCTGCTACTGAGCTTTTTACTGGCTTTTCGCATGGCGTTTTTGCTGGCGCCGCGCTTTAGCTTACCGTTTCCTGAGGCACTTCCCATGATGCTGTGGCGTCCGTGGGAAGAGCTGATCTGGGTTATGATCGGTGCGCTGGTTCTTTCGCTGCTGGGCGTGAGCTGGCTAGCAGATTTGGCACTGAATGCGGTCGTAGTTATGTCCGTGATTTATGCCGCGCAAGGGTTGGCTGTCCTGCGCTTCTTTTCTCGGCGCCACGGCGTACCGAGAGCATTGGAGCTGCCGTTTTACATCGCGCTCTTGCTATTGCCAGGCTTGTCTATCATTGGGCTGGCCTTTGTTGGATTGTTAGATACGTGGTTTGACTGGCGGCGTTTGCGGCCTGCGCCGTTGGAAGACGAAAATAGAGACGAAGATTAAAATTGACGTTTCCCCCTGAGTGGAGGACGATACTGTGAAAGTAATACTTCTAAGAGATGTAGAATCCCTCGGCAGTGCCGGCGAAGTAGTGCAGGTCAAATCCGGTTTTGCGCGCAATTTTCTCATTCCGCAGCACCAGGCCTTGGTCGCTAGCGATACTAACGTGGCGCAGTTCGAATCTAAGCGCAAGCAACACGCGGCCGTGTCCGAGCGCGAGCGCCGCGCCGCCGAAACTATCGCCAAGCAGCTGGAAGCCGATTCGTTGACAGCCCAAGTGCGCGTGGGCGAAGAAGATCGCCTCTTTGGCTCCGTTACGGTGCAAAATATCGCCGCTCTGCTGGCTGAGAAAGACTACGACATTGACCGCCGCGCCATTCAACTCGAAGAGCCGATCCGTGCGCTGGGCATTTATACCATTGCCGTGCGTTTGCACGCCGATGTGACGGCCAACGTCAAGCTATGGGTGGTCAAGGAGTAAGACGCACCGCCGCTGTTAACGCCGGATTTTTTATATAGATTAAAAAGTGTGGGGCGCCTGCGGGCGCCCGCCTTTTTTCCCCCAGTAACGACGGAGATTGACTATGCCCGCCTGGTCTCGGTTTGCCATCTATGCGGTCTTTTTCAGCGCCGTTGGCTGTGGCTCAGAGCTTACCAAGGGTCCTTTTGAGCAAATAGAGGACAAGGCTTGGCAGGTCGTCAATGAGAAGGAAGACGGCAGTGACGGAATTTTTGTGCAGGCCACGTTGCGCACCTTCGCCTATGAGATCGCCAGTGCTTACGCTCGGGCCGAGCGCGAAGACTTAGGCCAAGAACAACTAGAGTATCGCCTCAGGCAGATCATTCACTCTTATGTAGATGGCACCTATCCAGCTGAAGACGGCACGGACTTTAACAGTCTCTACCTGCAATACCTTGTTTTTGTAGACCCCAGCTTTAATCCCGAAAACCCGCTACAAAAGCAGAAATTTAACGCCTTTCGCGACCAGTTTATCGACCGATTGATGCAGAAGGTCTACGATCCCAAGTATCCAATGCTGCGCGATCACTACGACGAGCGCTGGGGATTAGCCCTGTATAATCGTTTGGTATTTGTGGTCTATCTCAACGGCGAAGAGTCCACAGCCGAGCCGCCTATTGCCGACATCGGCGAGCGCACGTTTTTGGTCGATCAAAATGGCAACCGCTATAAGCCCAGTGGAACAGCCGGCCCCTATCCATACGAGAGTGATCGGCCCGGCAGCGAGACGCTGCAGAAAAAAGCCTACTATCGGGTGTTCTTTCCCAACCGCAAAGCGGATATGAAGACGCCGATTGTCGACGCCAAAACAGAATCGCTCGAGCTGCACATCGAGGGGTTGGGTAGCGAGGCCGTGCGCGTTTTGCACTGGGACTTTCCTCTTGATTACCCAGCAGTTGAGCAGCGCCGCCTACCTAGTGAAGCCGTGATTCGTGCGCGTAAGGAGGCCAAACGAGCCGAGCGCGAAAAGGCGCGGCAAGAGGCTCAGGGCAAGTAAAGTTAATAAGAGTTTATGGGAGCGGTTGGTTCTCTGGTGAGGCCCGCGGTCTTCAAAACCGTTGTGGTGCTGCGAGAGTAGCGCTAGGTGTGTTCGATTCGCACACGTTCCCGCCAATTTATAACGTGTTGTTATATATGGGGTTGCAAGGATACAAAACTTGCAGCCCCTTTGTTTTTGGAGTGAGAAAACTCCGTGCCGTGAAGCCGTTTATGAGGCGCTGGTGCCAAATAGTGCCATCTTTGCATTTAAGGAGCGACTACTCCCTACCGATCGCCCTTCTTCGAATTACACGAATAGCAAAGTGGTTGGATGTTCACAATGGAATTAGAACCACCTTTTGATATTGGGATGATATGATCGACAGTGATAACGGAAGATCGTTGAGCAGGGGGTG
>Ga0160422_10001786_pt1 | contig 13408 bp, 13 predicted proteins | sample Fk160mmetaG_FD_108192 | JGI IMG/M metagenome (GOLD analysis project Ga0160422, IMG submission 108192) | Marine microbial communities from the Central Pacific Ocean - Fk160115 60m metaG | ecosystem: Environmental > Aquatic > Marine > Oceanic > Photic zone | place: The Central Pacific Ocean...
GGTTGAGGCCTCGAGAAATTTCGTGGTGGGTTTGTGGAACCAGCCGATGGACGACCACGAGGTTCTTCATTCGACCTCTTGGGCCCTTGAACAGGGTTATGCTACCGAGGACGGGAACCAGAATTTTTCCTTGGCGTTCACGGGGCAGGGTTGGCAGCAACGCATCGGTGAGACGCTCTCCTCGTGGGAGTTGGGCAACGGCACGTTCCAGACCGTTGAGAGCAACGAAAACGGCACCACAGATCTCGATTTGGTGTTAACCCAACTGTGGAAAAACGAAACGGTTGTGGCCGGTGTCCTCACCAGCCAGATCTTCGACGCTCGCGGCCACGGCGGTTTGCGGACAACGGTGGTTGATGGCGAGACGGTTACGGTGATTGATGCCGACGTTTCCGAGGCCTTCCTCAACCGTTCGGTCATCAACGGTGTGGTCGGTGAGCATCTATCGCTTGAAGCCACAGGTTCGCTGAACATCTCCGAGGAGAACGGCGACGATTCGTCCCTCAACATCGATGGTGAATTGGCCGTCTTTTTCTTTGAGTACTCGGACGTTGAAGGCGTTCGTGTTCTGCAACACACCCAATTTGAGGCCATGGCGGATTTTGTGCTGATCGACGAAGACACCCGGTTGGATGTTTCTCTTGACGGCTTTACGTCCATCAACCGTTGGGAGGAAGGCGTTCGAACGCAACACCTAGAGGAGTTGTACGGGCAAGGAACTTTTGGTTTTCTGGGGGAGGATGAAAACGCCTCTGTACAGGTCAACGGCACCATCCTTGACCTTCACACCAAATTGGAAAACGGGACGACGCTGATCGACGACATGCATGTAGACGGCACCATCACCGGGGATGTACAGGGAGATTTTGGTCTTGTACGCGGCATAGAAACCACGGGCATGCAGCGCAATGCAACCGGTGAGGAATTTCTCGTGAACGTGATTTTCCAAGAGTCGTGGTTCAACATTACCGGCATCAGCGGTGGCAATTTCTTTGACGGCGCTGGTGTGGGTGCGACACACAATCAGACCTGGGATTACCAAGCGGTTCAGTCCGACTGGGACAACAGAACCGTTCGCCTTGTTTGGCGGCAGACGGGGCCCGATGCCTCTGAGGGCGAGGAATACCCTGAACGAAGTCCACAGCAACGAAACGCCTCGGTCCCGGAAACACAGGAAGGGCTTGGCAACCTCACCGTGGGTCGAGAAAACGGCTTGATGCCAATCCCGCTCATCAAAGACGACCGCATCAGGCTGGCCCAGCAAGAGGGCATTGTCCTCAACGTCGCTGCCGGCGACACGCGTGTCGACAGTAGGGACGGTCACAACCTGACCGTCATCGAGTGGAGTGGAACCTACGGAAGCGATGGCGAAACGGGAACGGCCACCGGCACCATGGTTTCGGTCGGACCGCTCAAGGGCCTGTTGTCTTCCGTTCAGCGAACGCTTACCGTGCCTTTTGGAGAGGACGATGAGAGCGTTTCCTTGGCTGAAACCCAAACGCTGGCGAGGGTCCTCTCCCCGGCGATCGTATCCGAGGACGAAAACACGGCACCGACCATCGGAGAGGTTCAGTGGCGAGACGGTCTCGCCTTTGGCGAAGGCGGCGCCATCGCCCACCTTGAGATTCAGGTGGCGGACGACGAATGGAACATTGTTGCCGTCGAAGCTGATTTGGCTTCGCTTGGATTGGGGCTACTTGCCTTGAACGACCGAGGCTTGGACGGCGATTTGGTTGTTGGCGATGATGTGTTCACGGCTTCTGTAGTCATCAGTGGATTGCATGCGGGCCCGGCGACGGTTCGTGTTACGGCCACCGACAGTTTCGGGGCCTTGTCGTCCCTTGACGCCACTCTTCACGTCGATAATTTACCACCTCGTCTGCTCGATGTTGAAGCCGTGCCTAGCGCCCTTGAGCGCGGCCAATCCATCGTCATCAACGTGCGCGCCTACGACGGTCATGGTGTGGCCGCTGTACGTCTCGACTTGCGTGAGTACGGCGGGGACGTCGTTGAGTTGACCACCGAGGGCGGTTCGCTCTGGGCCGGCATGGTGACCATGCCAAACGGGATGACTCCCGGTGAGCAATCCCTCCTTGTGGTCGCTGAGGACGCGTTGGGCGCCTCGACTCAACAGCGGTATTTCACGCCAACGTCCGTCGTCGGCGATGCCTATTTTGGACCTCATCACGTGAACAGTAACGCCGCCGTCGACATCACGGTTCGCATTCTCAACGACCGACCCACGCTCATCTTAGAACAGGCGACGGTTAGCAAAAAACCAGCGTCAACCCACGTCTACACCGTTCAAGCCACCGACCCGGACGGCATTCAACGCGTTCAGATTCGGCTTGGTATCTACGCACCAATTGGAGGACCAACTTGGACGAACATGCACGATGATGGTGTAAACGGTGGCGATGAGGTTGCCAATGATGGCGTTTACACCGCCGTGCTGTCGGTACGGGAGGGAACGCCCCTGGGAACGCATGAAATCGCTGTCCGTGCGTTTGACGCCTACGGCGAGATGAACACGGGCGATGCCGTGGTCAAGCTGGTGGCTGACGATTCAACAACCACCGTGAGCGGCGGTATTAACTCTCAAGTGCTGATCGGCTTGGGCGCGATTCTTTTGTTTGGTGCCGTTGTGGTCCTGGTGCAATTGTGGCGCCGCAATGAAGAGGGTGGCAACGACCGTTTCGGCATGCAATAATCAGCCGACTGTCCCCAAATCCAGCGTCCGTATTTCCCCGCCGACAATGGTTTAAACCCGTGGCAATTGGGCCAACCGTTAGCGAGCGTAGTGTAGTGGTTATCACCGGGCGTTGCCAACGCCTGAACCCGGGTTCGAGTCCCGGCGCTCGCACTCTTGCCGTTGTTTTTGCGCCTTGATTGCCGTGAATGTTTATGGAGTGGACAACACCAACATATTTCGATAAGCATGGGCGAGCGTCGGATTATTTTTGTTGGGAAAAAACCACTTCACGCTTACGTGAGGGCCGTCGTGAAGGCGATGGAGGACGGTGACAGAGAGTTGCAACTCGTTGCGAGGGGCGCCACCATCTCGAGAGCGGTCGATGTTGCTGAGGTGTGTCGCCGAAGAAACGGGCACATCGCTCAAAGTTTGCCGGAGACGGTGAACATTCAGGGGCTTTCTTGCGAGTCCGAGGAAGTGGAGGGGGAAAACGGCACGCGCACCGTCAGCGTGTTGCGAATTGACCTTGAGGGGGTCGGTGAGATGCCGACACCTCAAGACGACTGATCCAGCAACATCTGAAGGCGTCGCTGAATCTCCAATGCTGTCTTTTCGTAGACCTCGTACGGTTGTCCGACGGGATCCTCCAACGCCCAGTCCTCATCCAAGCGGATGGCAGGGCAGTGAACACCGCAGCCCATCGAGATGATGGTGTCGAAGGCACCGGTGTCCACATCGGCGACGTTTTTTGGCGCCATACCAGCCGTGTCAATGCCCTTTGATTCGAGCAGTTTGAGGGCGTGAGTGGCAACCTTTGAGGCGGGGTGCGTGCCTGCCGAGGCGGCTTCAAAGCCCATTGACCGTGCCAATCCTTCAGCCATTTGTGAACGACAAGAATTACCAACACAGACGAAAAGCACCTTCATGACGATAACTCACGGTGACCCCATTTCAATTCTTTCTCCATAGTGTGTTGATGCCTTCACATAGGTTGAGCCTCAGGTACGGCCATGCGGCGGGCTGTGGCTATCAATCTCGCCGCTCTGTGTTTGTTTTTCTTGTTGCACATCGTCTTTGCCGCCAACGGCGTGGGGTGGGCCTTCGCCATCGTTGCCTCGCTCATCAGCCTGCAGACCATCGGTTTTGGTCCGATAACAGCCGTGCTTTCTGGAGCATCCGAGACCGCCCGAAAACGCATCGTTGCCCGACGATGCCTTCCGATATCGTTGGTCCTCTCCTTCGCCCTGGCATGGGCTTATGCCGGGATGACGTGGTCGGTAGTTGCCATCGTCGGCGTGGTGTCCCTGATGTTGTTGACCCACATCGTCTTTGAACGACGATGGCGATGTTGATGCTCTTTCGGGGGCCCGAAAACGGTGGGTGGGTTGAAGTAGGCATGATTCGTGGTCCAATCATGGCGGATTCACCCGTGTCCATCAACATGCCAGGGGCCTCTAATGCGGCTCCGGCAGGACCGTCTGCCCAAGAACAGAAGCAGATGGAACAGGCCTACGCTCAGATGAAGCGCAAGATGGCCATGGAAGAAATCGGGCGAAAAATAAAGCACAAAATCATGGTTCTTTCAGGCAAAGGTGGCGTCGGTAAATCCACCGTTTCCACGGGCCTTGCGCTTTCCTTGGCTCAGCAGGGGTTCACGGTCGGTATCTTGGACATTGACATCACCGGCCCAAATGTTCCCAAGATGATGGGTCTTGACGGTCGCCGATTGCACGTTGAAAACGGACGCATACACCCAGCCCAAGGCCACCTTGGCGTGAAGGTGATCAGCATGGCGTTTCTGCTCGAAGACGAAGACACGCCTGTTGTGTGGCGAGGCCCCATCAAGCTCGGTGCTATACAGCAATTCATCGGCGATGTGGAGTGGGGAGAACTTGACTACCTTGTCATTGATTTTCCTCCCGGGACCTCTGACGAGCCACTGACCGTGGCTCAGTCGCTGCCCGACATTGACGGCATGGTAATCGTCACCACGCCTCAACAGGTCGCCCTCTTGGACAGCCGCAAGTCGATCACCTTCTCAGAATCGCTCAAAGTCCCGGTGCTCGGTGTCGTTGAAAACATGAGCGGGTTCACGGTCAACGGGACCGCCAACCCAGGCACAGAGGTGTCCATTGCAGCGCCGGGAGGAAAAACACTGACAACGACCGCTGATGACGGTGGAAAGTTTTCCGTGACGCTTGACATTTTCAAAGAAGGCGGCGGGAAGGAAACGGCCCAAGAGTTTGGTGTCCCGTTTTTGGGAGCGCTTCCCTTCGACCCGGGCTTTGTCCGGGGTGGTGACGACGGCGTTCACCGAATTGTGTCGGAGCCAGAAGGCGCATCCGCTGTCGCCTTTGCAAAGGTTGTTGAAGCCATCCAAGACCAACTTTCCGACGGTGCGGACGGTGGCCTCGAAATCATTTGAGGGTGGGTCATGGCAGAGACACTACCGACCTTGAAGAAGTTGGAACGGCGAAAGCAGGACATGGTCCTCACCTACGACGACGAGACCACTTACACCGTGACTTACGACGATTTGCGTCATGCTTGCCCTTGCGCAAAATGCTCACCGTTGCGAAACGAGGACGACTCCAGTCGCAGTTTACGGCGGCAAATTGAGTCGTTACCGGCCGAGAAACCAACGGTCCGCACCATTGGAAAATATGCGTTGGCGTTTGAATGGCAACAGGGTTGCTCGAGCGGGATTTACCGTTTCGAGCGTATTTATGACCTCGCCAATCGGCGAGATCCTGACCGTGGCAAACCTTACGTCCATGGCGCTTGGTGAACACAACCCTACCACGCAGGTCCTTGTTTGACGACGCTTTGATGAAGGGTAGCCACGACAGATAACCGAGGTGCGTCGCAATGCAGAGTGTCTACCTGACCTGGATGATCAGCGCCTTGGCCTTGGGCGTCATCCTTCTTCCTGTGTTCAAACCGCCGTGGGCGAAGCTCTCACTTCCGCCTTTTGTTGACTTCTTTCGTCGTTACTGGGTTCACATTCTCATCGTTTTTGCCATTTACAACGCCAAAGACATGCTGGACCAAATCGACAGGTTGTTGATGGCCAGCACGGGCCTTGACATGACGCCGTATGTATGGGCCATCGAAGGCAACCTCGTCTTGTGGGTGCAGGAAACCTTCGAAGCGGATTGGCTCACCACCGCTTTGACGCATTTTTACGTCGCAGGTTTCATGTTCGTTTGCTACGTGTCGGTGTTCTACTTCGCCTACTTTGACGAGCGATGGCTGGCCGACCGCGTGACCCTGTCCATCGCCTGGGTGTACATTCTCGCCGTCCCCTTCTACCTTTTCTTCAACGTCCGTGTCACGGGGGAAACCATTCCAGGCATGGAGACCCTCGCCTACACGCTGACACCAGAAATCGCCGACTGGTTCCGCCGAATCGATCCGTTCACCAACGGGATGCCCTCCCTGCACATCGGTATCCCGTTCGCCGTCTGGCTCTGTTTAACACGGTTTGATGAGGACCGTCGCTGGAACCGCTACAGGTACACCATATTCGCCTACACGGTTCTCACGGCTTTCACCATCATTTACCTCGGTATACATTGGTTTGTTGACATCATTGGCGGCATGCTCATCGCTGGCGCCGCCGTTTCCATGGCCGACCGGACCTCCAACACGTGGTGGAAGTTTTTCGACGAGCGTACGATGAACGCTCGCATCGTGACCTTGCTCACCCAACCTCGACAAGCATGGTCATGGTTTCGCTCTCGCTTTGCAAGAACCGTCAAGCAGTATCGGTCGCCCTCAAGCAGAGAGACCGGTCATATCGCCGTGGTTATCCTCATTGTTGTGGCCGCCGTCATCACCTGGGACTTGACCCACCGCTCTCTTCCTGCAGGCGGCGTTGAGGCTCCGGAGTCGGCCGTTGTCTCTGACGACTGGTTGGTCGTCCGAAATCAAACGGCAGGTACGTCCCTGCACGTCTACGACTTGACCGCCGATGCTTACGAGCCGGTCGTTTTGAGCGTGCCCGAGTTTGATCTCAATTCAACGTTCACCAACCAAGGCGATACACTTGTGGTCACCAACGCTACATCGCTGCTTTACTACGACCTCAATGCACCCGAAAACATCGTTCAAACCATGCCTTTTGAAGAACACGAACACCTCCTTTTGTGTGAACAAAACGACGCTCTCGTGTTGGCCTACACCTCGGGTAGCCTGCTTCGTGTCACGGGTCTTGATGGTGCCGAAATACTGCAGCTAGAAGCCTCCGAAGCCATCCGGTCGATGACCTGTGCAGGGTCTGAAATCGCCTACGTCACGGAGGACCGGCCGACCGACGTGAACATGGTTCAAATCGGCGTTCGCGGCGAGGTTTCGTACGCCATCAACGCCTCAGCGCCGATTGAAGAGGACGAGACGTTGGCTGAGTGGGGCACACCTGTCGACATGGAAAACGCCACCGTGGAAAACATCGCTTTTGATAGAGAGTACCTTGCGGTTACGGTCAATGTCTCGGCGACCGACCGCTTGGTCCTCTACAATCGCTCAACGGCCGGGCAGTGGTTGGCCAGCAACCCCAAATTTCACGTGTCCGACATTTCGCTGGACCACGGGATTCTCGCCTGGTCGGTGCGCGACCATTACAACCCCTTGAAACCTCAAGAAAAGTACCTCGACTGGGAGATTTACTTCATGGAATTGGCGACCAACACGTCGCCGCAGCACATCACCTCGGATTTGAAAGACCAGTGGAGTCCGTTGGTTTCTGAACATCATTTGGTCTATTTCCAAATGGACGGTGAAGAGACAACGGTACAAATTCATCCTTGGGAACCCGAGTTGCGTTTGTATTCGAGCATTGTTTTGCAAGCGGGTGTTTTGGCCGCCTTCGTGGTCGTGGCTTGGAACATGTGGCAACGGCAGAGCGAGCGACGATTGGGCCGTCAGCCGTGATACCGCACGCGAGTGCGGATGTCTTCGAGCCTGGTACGGACTTCTTTGGCGGAGGGTATGGCGCCACCCTGCAAAACAGGGGCAGGGCCGAGTTTCCCCTCCTCCTTCAGGTAGCCATCGATTGCCCAGTCGATGGCGCCTTCCCATTGAGGGTGTGAGGCGCCCAATATCTCGTCCAGAACATGCAGGTCAATGCCAAAACGCTCCACGTCGTATTCAACTGAAGCGAGTCCAAAATCGATGAGCTGTACCTCGTCTTCGTCGATAAGGATGTTGTTGGTTGAGAGGTCGCCATGCGTGATTGCCACTCGGTGCAACCTGCGAACGGCACCGCCAACCCGTTGCAACAAGGCCTTGGCAGCTTCTTCCTCAAGCACGGGGTCGTTGAGCAATTCAATGAGCGGGCGACCGTTGAGAAATTCAACGATGAGTTGGCCACTGTCGTAGTCCAAATCCCACACCGCAGGTACGGAGAGCCCGGCCTTTCTTGTGCGTATCAACAACCTCGCCTCGCTGATCATGCGCCTTACGCCTAAGCGGTGGTCAAGGTTCGGGTGTCGCCAAGAACGAGGCCGCCGTTGTTTGCGAACAGCAGGCTTTCCAAACCAGTCGCCTTTCCAGACCTCGGCCTCCGCTCCGAGGTGGAGCCGTTCGACCGGATTGAAGACCATGCCGACCACACCACGGTCTTCTTTTTGAAGATTCATGCCCAAACGCCCTTTGAAAAAGGGTGTCGGTTTGGGTCCATATGAGACGCATGACCGTGACCCTCCCCATGTGCAGTGTGAACTTCATGGACACTTCGATGTCCGTTGAAGAGCACGCCATAGCGGATCGCATTCAAGAGCTCAAAGACCAGCTTGGCGACGACTTGCTGATTCTGGGCCACCATTACCAGCGAGACAGCATTGTCATGCACGCCGATTTCCTCGGCGACTCGTTCATGCTTAGCCAGAAAGCAGCGGCTTCCGATGCCAAATACATCGTGTTTTGTGGTGTTCATTTCATGGCTGAATCCGCAGATATCTTGACTTCAGACGACCAAAGCGTCATTCTACCAAACCTTCGCGCTGGATGCTCAATGGCCGATATGGCTACCCTGAGCGAGGTTGAGGTGGCTTGGGAAACCTTGCTGGAAGAATCCGGTCTCGCTGACCCCATTCACCGGCCCAATCCAGAGGAACCTGCCGGGGATGGCGAGGCGTTCCTTGTTCCGGTAACCTACATGAACTCAAGCGCCGATCTCAAGGACTTCGTCGGTCGTCACGGCGGTGTTGTGTGCACATCATCAAACGCTGAAGGCGTGCTGACATGGGCTTTTGAGCGAGCCGGAGCCAACGGTGCGGTGCTGTTCTTCCCGGACCAGCACCTTGGCCGAAACACCGGCCTTGCCATGGGCATCTCTGCAGAACGCATGCCTACCTGGACGCCAGGCATCGGTGCCATGGGCTCGTTGGAAAAGGCGCGTATCGTTCTCTGGCACGGGTTTTGCTCGGTTCACAAGCGGTTCACGCCGCAACAGATCATCGACTTCAGAGCCAAGCATCCCGGCGCCGTTGTTGTTGTTCACCCCGAGTGCCCTAGAGAGACGGTTGAATTGGCCGATGCCAACGGCTCAACGCAGTACATTCGTAATTTCGTTGAACAACAGCCAGCGGGTACGAGCATCGCCATCGGCACAGAGATCAACATGGTCGCAAGACTCGCTAAGGAGCACGCAGACAAACACATCGAGTGTTTGGACGAAGAGGTGTGCCCTTGTTCAACAATGTACATGATTCATCCAGCCTACCTAATGGACGTACTGGAACGTCTTGTGGACGGGGAGGTACCCAACCAGATCGTGGTGCCTCAGGACGTGCAGGAAGGTTCGCTCATTGCGCTGAACAGAATGTTGGCGATTCTGAAGTGAATCATGCCAACATGGCGTTCCCGCTCTTCCAGCCAATCCATGCCAGTATGGGGCCTGCAGCGGCCGTTAACAGGACATATGCGACGGCTACCCGCCACTTTCCGTCCTCGATGAGCCCAATGGTTTCAACCGAATAGGTTGACATCGTCGTGAAGGCGCCAAGGAGTCCCATGCCCAGGAACATGGCTTGCGACTCGGACATCACCTGCGTGGCCACAGCAGCCGTCATCGCCCCAAGCAGCAGTGAACCGACCAAATTCACCGATAACGTGGCCCATGGGACATCCTCTGAAGGGATGGCTTCGCTCACTGCAAAACGAAGAACGGCTCCAAGCCCTCCACCCAAGGCAACAAGAACCCAGTTTGATATCATGCTCGTTTGAGTTCGAACGAGATTAAAGATTCTCCTTCTTGACAAGCGATTATCAACTCAAAACAAGCATGGTCATAGGCCGCCGCTTGTTCGTGGATATCATGAGCAATACGGTTTGGTTCTTGACCTCAAATTCTGGAAAGTTAGCCGAGGCCTCCGTGCATTTTGCAGAGCTCGGCATGGAGGTGAAATGTCTGGAGGTCCCCGACGGGACCATTGTCGAGCCGCAAGCCCCAGATCTGGAGGCGGTGGCTCGGGCCAAAATTGAGCAAGCGCTTGACCATCTGCCTCACGACAACGCCATGCTCCTCGTCGAGGATGCCGGTCTTTTCGTGTCGGCTCTGGACGGGTTCCCGGGAGTGTATTCCTCCTACGCCTACGATACAATCGGCAATCAAGGTGTCATACGCTTGCTCGAACACCTTCAGAGCGAGGACCCCGTTCGGGCGAAACGGCTACGCGCCGCTTCTTTCAAGGCGGTCTCCGTCCTGTGGAAGAACGGAGAGGTGCTGATCGGGCGTGGTGAATGCCAGGGCTCCATCGCCCCCCAAATTCAAGGGGCAGAAGGTTTCGGTTTCGACCCGATTTTTATCCCCTACGATTTGGACGAAGACGGACAATCCCTCGATCCTGAAAACCTCGGTTCCCTGAGCACCCATGGCCGAACCTTTGGAGAGGTTGGTGTTGAAGTGAAGCACCGCTTTAGTCATCGAAAAAGAGCGCTTGACGATTTGCTGAACGAATGGCAAAACCAGCGTTCACAGGATGGACCGTAGCGTTCCATCATCGTCATAAAGAACGAATGATTGGATAGGGCGAGGGACATGGGATTCGCAAGGACCGCTGTTGGCGTGTTGTTCATCTCCGTGTTTGGCTTCTATCTCTCAACCCTCGGCCAACTCACGGACGAAGCCAAGTGGGCTTTCGTGGCGGCCATGGCGTTGCTTGCCGTGTTGTGGATCAACCTTGGTGGAAAGAAAAAACCTCGACGCAAGTCTCGGCCGTCCCGTGCCCGAGCGGCGACCACTCCTGAAATTGAGAACGCCGTCGAAACCGAGGCAGAGGGCGACGAGGAAGAGGAGGACGACATTCCAGAACCGGTTCGGTCAACACCCGCTGATGGCGCATCGTTGCGGGAGCGAAAACTCGCCAAAATAGCCGCTGCTGAGGCGACAAAAATGGCCGAGGACAGCGATGAGGAGGAACAAGAAGTCGTCATCGAGGTCGAACTTGAGGAAGTTCACATCGCAGATGAATACGTGGTGGACGTCAGTCCGGAGTCGGTTGAAGACGCTGACATCGAGATCACGGTAAGGGACCGAAGGGTTCGTCACGAAGCCATCAGAGAGCGAATCAAGCGTCGTCGAATGGGTCAGATGGCCGACATTCGAGCCTCCACCGCTCGCATGTGGGAAGACTATGCATCAGGAGAGGACCTCGTGGCGTTGCTTCAAACCCAAGGTCACGGCCATACCGTTCTCGTTGAGCCCGAAAACCCGGCGCCCGGACATGTATACGGCGCCACCTTTGTTCGCATCGACGAAGGGCGCATCCTCAAGCTTCGCTTGCCGCTTGATACCGGTTTTGAATCCATTGGCTCGGGCCAACCTGAGCCTGCGGCACCCCCGGTACTGCTCGGGCCTGACGGAAAGGCGCTACCCCCGCTCATGGGTCCAGACGGCACGCCTCTGGCGCTTCCACCCCTGCCTTCATCGAGCACCGCTCTCGACGCCATGCGTGAAGAAATGAAAGAGTAGCGCTGCTTAGCATCGAGCCATTGTCCGCCAGACGATCAGCGATGCTTCCACTCGGCTGTTTCTCTGTTGACGAAGGCGCGAACACCAATCTCTTGGTCCTCGCTTGCGAAGATCTGTGAAAATTCATCCAGTTCAACCCCGATGCCCTCGGAGAGACCAACATCGAGAGCCGCTCGCACCGTTCGCTTCCCAACCGCTAGTGTGTGGGACGATTTGCTGCCAATACGTCGAGCCATGGCGAACACCGTTGCTTCCAACTCATCCGGCGATACAACATGGTTGGTCAGGCCGATTCTGTGAGCCTCTTCAGCCGGCACCATGTCGCCGGTCATGACCATCTCGTGCGCCTTTCCGTAGCCAACGAGCCGTTCCAATCGCTGCGTGGCTCCGTATCCAGGAATGAGACCGAGATTAATCTCTGGCGTTCCATACGTTGAGCGATCGCTTGAAACGCGGATGTCGCAGGAGCAAGCGATTTCGCAACCACCGCCCAGAGCAAAACCGTCCACCATGGCGATGGTGGGTTTTGTTAGGTTCCAAATCGCTTCCACGGCGTTGTCCGTGAATCGCTTCCGAATGCTGTCCACATCAGCGCCGATAAACTCGGTGATGTCCGCACCGGCAACGAAGGCATGGGGTTTGGCTCGCTTGCCTTCGGGCGGTGGGTTCGGTGGAGCGCCGGTGACGACCAAAACCCGCACGCTGTCTTCTTCCTCCATCCAAGCACAAACCGCCTTAATGGACGCCATCACTTCGCTGTTCAAAGCGTTCAGTTTGTCGGGCCTGTTGATCGTCATGCAGGCGAAATGTCCGAGTTCCTTCTCTTCGTCAATGGGGTGAAGTTCAACGCGCACAACGTCACTTTGAGGTGGGTTCATGCCCCTTCTAGCGGCCTCTTCTTCTTGATGTCATCGCCAGACATCAATGAGCACAAACCAAGGTATGATAATCAGAAACGAAATCAACGGAGCATGACTGACGAGGCAGAACCGATGGTCAGTGCCATAGACATGGCAAAAAAATACGGTGATTTCATCGCACTGCATCCCCTTAACGTTCAGGTTCACGCCGGTGAGTTCTTTGGGGTGTTTGGTCCAAACGGGGCCGGTAAATCCACGTTCATCAAACTCCTCACCGGCCAACTCCGGCCGAGCAAGGGCCGAATTGAAGTCCTCGGTGTTGACGCCGTGAACGATCCTCAGAAGGTGAAAGCCAACATCGGTATCGTCCCAGAATCGGAATCGCCCCCTTCGTTCCTCACCCCGGCAGAATTTCTTGAGTTTGTCGCCCGGCTCCGTGGCGTGAGCGACATGAAGGCCAAGGTGGAGCATTGGCTCGACTGGTTTGGTCTCGATGAAAAACGGGACACTATGTGCAAAGATCTGTCCAAAGGTCAGCGACAAAAAGTCATGCTTGCAAGCGCCTTTATCCACAAGCCGAAACTGCTGTTCCTCGACGAACCCTTTGCCAACCTTGACCCGATATACCAGCGCAAATGCAGGCAATGGTTGCTCAATCATGTCGCCGAGGGCGGGACCATCTTTCTCTGCTCTCACGTGCTTGAAATGGCCGAGCGGATGTGCAACAGGATGGCCATCATCAACGATGGGAAAGTGCTCGCTGCCGGTACGGTCAAGGGCTTGAAACAATCGCCCGACGAGACCTTGGAGGACGTGTTCATTAGGCTCGTTGGACGTTCGATTGAGGATGTGGAACGTCTCAGCGATGAGGGCGTGACGGAC
>Ga0160422_10001787_pt1 | contig 13407 bp, 9 predicted proteins | sample Fk160mmetaG_FD_108192 | JGI IMG/M metagenome (GOLD analysis project Ga0160422, IMG submission 108192) | Marine microbial communities from the Central Pacific Ocean - Fk160115 60m metaG | ecosystem: Environmental > Aquatic > Marine > Oceanic > Photic zone | place: The Central Pacific Ocean...
CACCGGGGATATTCAAGATAGGAAGAAGGCTTACAATTGGATTGCTGGGGGCAAGAAATATGACGTTCGCCTCGGCCAATGCCTTAAGAACTTCAGGGGTAGCCTCTGCCACCTCGATACCCTCATAATGGATATCTTGAATGTTCGGTTGTGTGCGTTCGCGAACAAAATATTCCTGAAAACTTAACTCGCCGGAGTCAGTCAGAAACCGTGTCTGTACAATGGAGTCAGTTGCAGGCAGGATATCCGCCTCCACGCCCATCGCGCGGGCAATGCTAGCAGCAATATCTGTGGCGCGGTCCCCTCGCCGCCGACGTTCCGTCCTATAGATATGAAGAGCGAAATCCTTGTCGCCAAGCGTCATCCAGCTGTCGGCTCCTAACTGAGACATAACACCAAGCCCATGGTAGGTATCGCCGCGAACCCCCCATCCATAGGGGCCTTCAACTCCCGCCAATGTATAGGTTAGTGTATCCATATCTGGGGAAACCCAAAGACCATGAAATTCTTCATCGTCGGCTACATTGCCGATCACGCAAAGCATGTCCTGAGGGCAGGACTTAACATAGCCGGAGGCAAAACGGGCACCGCCAATGCCGCCCGACAAAATGACAACTTTACGGGATGCGTCAGAGTACATTATCAGCATCCTTGCTAAGAAAGGCGAGTGGATTGGCTATTTGCCTTTTGACCAGCGGTATGGCGTCATTTACCACGCTGGTTTTTGGCTCTTTATATAGAGTGGTACGGCGCATTGGCGTGCGGTTAACTGACCGGATCAACGTTTCCAATTCATCCGACGTTAGTTCTTGACCGCTCTTGGAACCAGCAGCACGACTGATGCTTTCATTCATCAAGGTGCCTCCGATATCATTCGCACCGCAATTGAGGATTTCTCGGGCCAAAGCCGGTCCAAGCTTGGTCCAACTGACTTGAATATTTTTGATATGATTGCGCAAAAAAATCCGCGATACTGCGTGCATGAGTTTGCTCTCTAACGCTGTCGGTCCGGGTCTCACATCATCGTTTTCAAGATAAAGTGGTGAATCCTCATGCACAAAACCAAGCGGGACTAATTCGGTAAACATACCTGTGCGAATTTGGATATTACGTAATATATCCAAATGTTTGGCCCAGCTTTCTGGCCCATCAACATGCCCGTACATTATCGTTGATGAAGAGTGCAGCCCAACTTCATGCGCGGTTGTGATGATGTCAACCCACTGTTCGGTTGTCAGTTTATCACGTGTAAGGCGTTTGCGTATCTCGGTATCGAGAATTTCCGCTGCCGTACCGGGAATGGATCCAAGTCCACGCGCCTTAAGCTGGGTCAGATATTCACGATAGCTGACCCTGCTTTTTTTGGCACCATACCAGATTTCAAACGGAGAAAAGGCGTGAATGTGGATGTCCGGGATTTCCGATTTTAGTGCGGAAACTATTTCCAGATAGTGATTGCCTGGAATATCAGGATGAAGACCGCCTTGAATACACACCTCAGTCGCCCCTCGATCATACGCTTCACGCGCACGGCGAACAATTTCGGAAATTGGCAGAAGTTCGGATGTGTCGTTCTCGCGCCGTTTAGAAAAAGCGCAAAAGGTGCACCCCATATAACAAACGTTGGTGAAGTTGATATTTCTATTAATGACGTACGTCACCGCGTCGCCTATACACTCCTTACGGATTTTATCGGCGCAGTCAAAAACTGCCTCCGCCTGATCACCTTGAGTGCCAAAGAGTATCTCAGCATCAGCCGCAGAGATATCATTGCCTCCTAGGGCGCTATTTAGTATCTGAGCAACTTGCATCATTTTAAGATACCAATCCTAAATTCGTATGGCCGTGTTCCGAAATATGCTGATACATCCGCGTTGTCACAAAACCTTCGGCGTCTAGGTAATCGGGGTATACTGTCAGGCGCTCGCCAAGCTGAAAACCCTTTTTTTTCATAGCGATGCGCAATTCTTCGATATGTGGCCATTTGCGTTCAGGGTTGATGAAATCTTTGGTGACCGGGGAAATCCCTCCCCAATCATTGATCCCCGCATCCAGATAGGCCAGCGCATCATCAGCCAAATTCGGCGGTGCTTGGAGCGAGACTCCAGTAGGTAAAATCAAACGCGCCGCGGCCAATGTCGCGAGCATTTCATTAACGTGTGGTTCAGGCCAATCCTCAGCCTCAATTCCCTTTTTAGCTCTGAAATTTTGGACAATCACCTCTTGAATGTGACCGTGCTTCAGATGCGCGTCGCGAATGGCGATCAAGCTATCAATGCGTTCTTGCCACGTTTCTCCGATGCCGATCAAAACACCTGTTGTAAACGGAATTTTCAAGCGACCTGCCGCCTCGACGGTGCGCAGGCGCATCTTTGGTGCCTTATCCGGGCAAGCATGGTGCGCCATTCCTTTGCGTAACAGATTTTTGCTTATAGACTCCAGCATCATCCCCATACTTGCGCTGCAATCCTTCAGCTGCGCTAAAGCGCCTTCAGTGATGGCACCGGCGTTGACATGCGGCACAAGACTGGTTTCGGCGACTACAAGCCGACACATCGCATCCAGATAATCTATTGTCGTTTCATAGCCCAGTTTACGAAGCATTTCCTTTGCCTCTGGATAGCGGGACTCAGGGTTTTCCCCCAGACTAAATAGAGCTTCACGACACCCCGCTTGCTCTCCCTGACGGGCCGTGGCCAAAACCATTTCGGGGGTCATATAGCTGGCAGATGGGCGGGAAGGATGCTGAACGAAGGTACAGTATTTACAAGTATTACGGCACATGTTTGTCAGCGGCAGAAAAACTTTACGAGAATATGTAACCACCTTTCCGTATGTGGAATCACGCAATTTCGACGCGAGGGCCATCAATTCTGAAACCTTTGCGGGGTCGGAGACATCAAAGCCCCTTAGATCTGAATCATCGATAGTCATTTCTATAATTCCACTCAATCTCGGGTCGGGCAGACCACAAAATGATCTACCCTCTCCCGGGAGAGATTACTTATTTCATTAATTTTCCTCAAACCTTTGGCAGCTCGCTGATCCGGTTAAGAATGTCCGCCAGATCAGTGACTTCCGCCCAACCAATCTTCATCATTGTTAACGCAGGTTCATGCAAATTCGGCAGTGTCGTACCCACACAATCTTCGATAACAATGGGTTTGAAATCCCGAAATACTGCGTCTTTGCCGGTAGCTGCTACACATTGATTAGTCAGCACACCTGTAATGATCACTGTCTCAACACCCAGGCCACGAAGAACAACTTCGAGGTTGGTCTGGAAGAAAGCGCTTAACCGGGTTTTTTCAATAACCCAGTCTTCTTCGTGGTAACCCACTTCATCGTGAATTTCATAGCCCCAGGTGCCTTGGCGGAGGCCACCGTCAGCCAGCGCCGGTCGCAAGTTGATGAACGGGCCGGCGTCTACTGCACTTCGTGTCCCGTGGCGGGTCCAAATGTGGGAAATTCCGTGTATACGTGACGCCTGTACAAGTTTTCGAGTTGGTTCAATAACCCGGCGCATGTGCTCTATATTGATTTGTTTCTTACCGTATTGACCATCGTGATGCAGAAAGTCGTTCTGATCATCGATATGCACCATCGCCGTTTTTCCGGGTACAAGATCAAACCGAACGGGTTGAAAAGGTTGAGCGCCCACATGTTCCGTCAATTTGTCAAAGTTTTCTAGCAATTTAGTCTCCATTTTTAAGTTGATTTTAGTTCAGAAGAATTAGCTGTTGGGCTCCAAAAGATGATTTGCAGTCTGATCCCAGACGAATGGGATAATCTCACCCACTTTGATTGTCCGCTCTGGAAGATCGTAATCATTTATGTAGGCAGCGAATTCTGATCCGGACAAAGTATAGCCTTGAACCTTCACGTAAATCCCTTGATACTCTGTCATCTCAACCTTGACTTTCACCGTTCTCTTGTCAGCGATACTTTCATCAGAGGCGAGACTGATCCTGTCACGACGTACTGAAAAGGACACGTGGTCGCTAGCCTTTTGAGCGCTATAATTATTGTTCTTGGGAACCAAGAGTTCTTCTCCTGACGGTAATTTTACGATCAGATTAGATCCTTCTTCAGCAGTGACCTGGCCGTGAAAAAGTACGTGCCCTCCAACAAATTCAGCTACGTAGGCGTTCTTTGGGCGTGAATAAAGCTCAGACGGCATACCGCTTTGGACAATGCGGCCATGGTCCATGACAACGACCAAATCGGCCACACCCAAAGCTTCCAACTGGGTATGCGTGACGTGAACAAATGTAATCCCGAATTCTCTGTGGATTTCACGTAGCTCACTACGCATCTTAAGCCTCAAATGCTCATCAAGTGCTGACAGTGGTTCATCCAGTAACAATACTTTTGGCTGCGTGATCAAGGCCCTTGCCAACGCGACCCGCTGTTGCTGCCCACCAGAAAGTTCCTTGGGATAGCGGTCTGCAAATTCTGTCAGATGCACCCGGTCAACCATCTCGCCGGCATTTGCCAAACGTTCGGCCTTGGGCACACCTTGCATCTTTTCGCTAAAGGCTACGTTTTGGCGAACAGTCAAATGTGGAAACAGCCCATAGCTCTGAAACATCATCGCTGTTCCTCGCATTTGCGGTGAGAGGTTGTTTACGACCGAGCCACCAATTTTAATTTCGCCGGTTGTTGCGAATTCATGACCCGCCAACATTCTCAGGAGCGTACTTTTCCCGCAACCGGAGGGACCCAACAAACAGCAGTAGCATCCCGACGGAATGACAAGGTCCATAGGCTCAACGGCCACAACATCCCCGAAAGTCTTCGAGACTTGCTCAAAGCGGATTTCGCCACTGTCATCAGCTTTTGTTGTATTGAGGATCTCCATTTGGTCGCCACTCCCTGCGTTTACATTTTTTTTATTATTCATCGCTAATTACTCTGAACTTTTGGTGCCAGCATTTCGTTTCCTAAGCAGCAGAAAGATTGTTGCCATAGATATTATTATGACCAATAAGGACGTTACAGTTGTTAGCGTTCCGATGGCGTACAGCTTTGGTGTCGTGACATTTGTCATAAGTGCCCAGATTTCCAAAGGAAGGGTATTGTCCGCTCCTGCTGTCAGCAGGCTTCTGGCAAACTCGTCGTAAGAAAGCGTGAAGCCAAACAGGGCCACAGCGATCATTCCCGGAAACAGTATCGGAACAATGACATTTGTGAACCTTTGCCAAGGTGTTGCGCCCAGGTCAGAGGCGACTTCCTCCAGGATTCCATCAAATCTTCCAAACACAGCAAATATGATCAGCATGCCAAAAGGTAACGTCCAAGTCAGCTGAGCACCCAAACCCGTAGTTAGCCAGTGGGCCCGGACGCCAACCAGAAATGCCAACTGACCAATGCCCAAGCCAACCAAAATTCCTGGTACAATCAGGCTTGCCGTTGTGATGAAAAAAATCGTCGTCGACCCACGGAAGGGTTTGCGAAAAGCCAGGCCGGCCAAAACCGAAATGACAAGGGTGACGACCATCACGACCGAGGCCAGTAAAAGTGACCGCTTGATTGCGCCGGGAATATCGCCTGCTGAGGCATTTGAAAACAGTTCTCTGTACCAATGTAAGGACATGCTTTGCATAGGAAAGGTTAGGCCGCCAGTCTGCCCCTGAAAGGAAAGCAGAAACACAATGAACATTGGACCGTAAATGAAGATGACATAGAGGACAAAGAACAGCGAAAGTGCGTAAAATGTCCAGGGTCTTCTACCGTTTAGAGTTGCCATGTCCCACCCCCTTTATGAAAGGACTTCTTTACGCACATCCACCACCCGCAACATCGCGGAAATGAGTAGAAGGATGACACAGAGAAATATGATGGATGCCGCAGCAGCCGGTGGATACTGGAAAGAACCGATCTGATTGGAGATCGCCATTGCTACGTTGGAACTTTGGCCACCCCCCATCACTCGAATAATAAAGAAGTCGCCCATTACCAGTGCAATTATGAAGATTGTTCCCAACGCGATACCCGATTTGCTAAGAGGGATGACAATGTTGGTTAGGACCTGCCAGCGGCTCGCGCCTGCTTCTTTGGCCGCTTCGACGATATCTGGCGAAATCCGAACCATAGAATTGAAGATAGGCACTATCATGAACAGCGAAAAACTTTGTACATAGACGATAACCACCGCAAGGTTCGAATATATCAGATCATCAATTGGCTCGTCGATGATACCCACCGACATCAGAGAACTATTAATAAGGCCATTTCGGCCTAAAACCGGCAACCACGAGATCATTCTAATGATGCTCGATGTCCAGAAGGGGATGGTACAAAGCAGAAGCAGGCCGATCTGCACCATCAGAGATTTAACGTGAAATACCAGAAAATTAGATACCGTAAGGGCAATGCCCAAGCAAATCAACCAGACGATCAACGCCGTCCTAAATGTCTGGTAATAGAGTTTCCAAGTTAGGGAGGACTCAAAGAATTCAGTATAGTTCAACCAGGTGAATTCCCTGATTGTACTGAAGCCATCGAAATCCATGAAGCTAACAACCATTATAGCCACAAGCGGGATTCCGAAAAACATCAGCATCACCAACACCAACGGTGCGATGAGTAAGTATGAACTCAACCTATTTATGATAGTAGCCCTCCCATAAAGTTGCTTAGCTAGAAAGGAACTCATTCCACTTTTTGACGAGGTGACGATTTTCATCCATCAAAGTGTTCCAGCAGGCAATGTTACCCATGCGTTGTGGGAATGAACCCCCATCACGAACGTGACCTTTGGCCGCCACAACATTGCCATAAGGGTCTTTGATTTCCTGCGTTGCTGGTTTCCCCTCGTACCAGTAGTCCCACTCATAAGCTTCAAGTTGCTCACGTGCGGTTTCCGGCAGGCTACTGTAGTAACCGGCGCGAGCTTGGAAGGCTCCCTGAAAACCGCTGATGAACCAGTTGAGGTATTCATACGCCGCATCCAATTTCAGCCCATCCATATGGCGCATGAATCCAAGGCCATTACCCCAAGCGCGATAACCCTCTTTCAGGGCAGTGTATTCGACTTCCACGCCACGCGCACGGACAACCTGAACAGCTGGTTGCCACATGGATTGAATGACCGTCTCGCCAGATATCATCATGTTCACGGACTCATCAAAGGTATTCCAGAATGCTCGGAAATGGCCAGTGTTCTTGGCTTCAATCAGGATCGCGATTGTCTGATCGATCTCGTCCTTCGTCATGTTGCCTTTATCTCCGTAGGTGATAAGGCCCGAAGCCTCGATAGCCATAGCCGCGTCCATAATTCCAACAGCAGGTACAGCCATTAGTGCGGCTTTACCCTTGTATTTAGGATTAAGAAGCTCTGCCCAAGAATCGATTTTACCGATGAGGTCAGGGCGTGTTCCAAGCGTATCAGCATTGTAAACGATGGGCATATTGGTTGCCCAATTTGTAGGCTCCCCAGCCAACTCGTTGCTCATCTCGTCTTTCAAGTACATAGCTTGGTAAGGCGCAACACCTTGTGACGATACTGCCGAACCATCCCAATAGGTACCTTTAGTGAACATGGGAACCAGCTTGTCCCAATTTTTTATACGGCTGACATCCACCCCACGGAGTGCGCCGTTGGGAACAGTACGCTTTATCGTCCAGTATTCCATGTCCACGATATCAAGGCTGTCAGGCTGGGTCAGTACCGTATTAATCTGCGCATCGCTCCAGGCATTTTTCATGGTGATCTTGAACCCAAGGTCTTTCGAGGCCTGCTCGGCGATCTGGCCGATTGCAGACCAAGAACCGCCAACATGAACCATTTCAATATCTTTGATGTCCTGCGCCCAGACCAGCGGAAATCCAGATATGCTACCACCGGAACCAACGACAGCAGCGCCTGTCGCAGCCAAGCCACGAAGTGCTGTTCGCCGATTGATGAGCGCGTTCTTCTTGACTGCCTTAGCAGTATTTTTTGATAACTCTTTTGACATTCTTAGTCTCCCTATAATTTTGGATGGTACTCGATATTTTCATCGGGCAGCCATCTGGTTAAATAAGCGTCAGTTCGCCATTTTCTGACGCAGCGATTTTGTTGCAGCCTCATCGACAGTCATCGAATTTTTGTCGATAACCACACCGTATGAACTTTGGGCCAATTCCAGTGTGGTAAAATCATCCAACACATCACTGAGGACCATTTGCGCATCTCGTTCTAGCGGATTGCCATAGCCACCCGAGCTCGGGACAGTGATTTGGATAGTGCTATTGGCTTTCATCGTTTTTCCGCTAATTTTAGCTGGCCAGTACTCTTCATCAGCCTCTCCACGGTTCACATAGATCGACCCGTTTAGTCCATCCTCTCCACCTAAAATTCCCCAAGGCTCGTCACCTTCTTGCCGGTCGCCCTCACAGGAAACCAAAGTCTCTACAAGCATCCGATTTTCACGAACCATGCCAATGCCACCTCGAGTTCTACCTGCGGCACAGGCTTCGTCTCGCAACTCGTAACGCTCAGTTCTCATATCGAACGTAAATTCGAGTTCCTCGATAGGGTTGTTTCGTGTGTTTGCAATCAGGCAGTCAACCGCATCCATCCCATCAGATTCTGGGCGTCCGCCATAAGAGCCTTCGTCAACCTCAAGATAGACCCAGTACTCTCCCTTATCTTCATTAAACCCAGCATAGGATATAAAATGAAGGTGCGCAGAGTTGCCAGCCGTAATCTTGTCAGGAAGCACCGGTGCCAATGCCTTAAGAGCGAGGTCAACAGCGCGTTGTACCTGGCAAAATCGGGCAAAACAGGATCTTGGAAAATTGGGATTGAAGATTGAACCTTTTGGCACTATCGCATTGATCGGCCGTGTCATACCCTCATTCTGTGGGACAAAGACGGGGAATGCTACTTCATCCAAAAAGATCATTCGTGTGATGAATGACAATGCTGACAACGTAGTCCCTTCATAAGGACAGTTGAATGAAGTCATCACTTCGTCACTTGAACCGGTCAGATCGTAGGTAATTTCATCACCCTTGATAATAACCTTTACTTGGACAGGAAGTTGTTTGCCACGGTTTACACCGTCATCGTCAAGATAACCTATATCGGTAGTATATTCGCCGTCCGGCACCTTAGCAATTTCTTTACGAAGCATCGTTTCTGCGTAATCCATCCAGTAGTTACCGGCCGTCTCAACCGACTTCGGGCCATAGCGACCAGCCAGCTCAAGGAACCGTCGTTTGGCCAGGTTGCACGCAGCCAGCAACGCTTCGACATCGCCTTCATTATGCGACGGAGTGCGCACGTTTTCAAAGATCGAACTCCAAAGATCGTCGTTGCGGACGCCTTTTTCGTAGATCTTTTTGGCTTTGTAGATCGACCCTTCTGCAAATACATCAAATGCTTCCATGTTGATACCCGGGAAGGCACCGCCAATGTCTATCAAATGCGCAGACGCTGAGGTAAAGCCGATCAGTTCACCATCATAGAACACCGGTACTATAACAGCACAATCAGGCGAATGGGTTGCGCCGCCGAAGGGGTCGTTGTGGAAAATGACATCCCCTTCGTTAATGTTATTGCCAAGAATTTTGATAACATTCTGAACAATCTTTGGCATCGCGCCCATAAACATCGGCGTGCTGTCAGATTCAGCAAGCTGGAAACCATTTTTGTCAAAGATGCCCGCTCCCAAATCTTCACTTTCGCGAATGATCGACGAATACGACATTCGGTATAGAACACCTGCCATTTCCTTAGCAATAGCTTGGAAGGCGCCACCAATAACACGCATTAGGATCGGATCACTCAGCTCGCCCGTTTTGCGTGCGATTGCTTCTTCCGTATTGACTATCAGGTTGCCAAATTTGTCGACAGTCACAGTACAATGGGGCGGCACAACCGTAGTCGTGTCATATTGCTCAATAATTGTCGGCCCTTGAATAACAGCCCCAACACCCAATTGCGCACGATCATAGTGAGGAGTCGGCAGTGCCATGGCTTTACCATCGACATCAAAGACAACGTCCCGCGTTGTAATCGGTTGTGGATCACCTTTTTGCGGCGGAGACTCAGGCCATGTAAGCTCATCAATTTTACCGATTCCGATAACACGGATATTGATGATCTCAATCGGTGCTTTAAAGCTGTGCCCATACTCAGCATCATGTGCTTTGTTGAATGCATCTTTGGCCGCTTCGACCCATTTGTGATCAATTTTGCCTGCAGGCACATCAAAGCGTACTTCGTAACCCTGACCAGAGTAACGACAGTCAGCAAGCCTGCGCACGATGCGGCGATCTTCTGGAATAGCATCTGCCTCCAGACGCTCCATAGCCTGCGCAGTAAGATTGGCGAAGTTTGCTTCAATAGACTCAAAATCAAGCTCATCAATGGCGGATCTCTCTGTGCCAACAAATTCATGCTGCATGTCTGTCGCCAAAAGACCGGACGCAGAAAGGATACCCGGATGTGGAGGCACAAGAACATTTGGTACTTCTAACTCAATGGCAATTTCAGTTGAGAACAAAGGACCGGCGCCACCGGCAGCGACTAACGTAAACTCACGAGGATCATAGCCACGGCGCACACTGTTCAATTCAATTGCTTGAACCATACTGAACTTTTGAATTTGCAAAGCACCAAGGGCAGTTTCTTCGACACTTAACCCAGTTTGTTCGGCGACTTCACCAATCACTTTGCGACCCATTTCGACATCCAGCATTAGGCCGCCACCAATCAAGCCACGATCAGGGCGCAAACGTCCAAGAACAACTTGAGCATCCGTGGATGTAGCTTGAGTACCACCGCGCCCATAGGACGCTGGGCCAGGAAATGCGCCAGCAGATTGTGGACCAACGCGGAAAACGCCACCATCGTCAACATACACCAACGAACCCCCGCCTTGCCCGATCGCATAAATGTCTATCATCGGGATCATAGCCTGATAATCACCAACCTTTGTATCGAGTAGGTGACGCATTTGAAGTTTGCCATTTGCAGAAACACCAATATCTGCTGAAGTACCACCGATATCGAGCGTAAACACATTGTCGAAGCCCGCCATTTTACCAGCCCAGATACCCCCAACTAAACCGCCTACTGGCCCCGACATCATCAGGTTCACAGGACGCTTCATTGCCCCTTCGACTGTGGCAAGACCACCAGAAGATTGCATCATCTTGACACCATGATTGTAACCGCTTTTGCGTGCAGTATTTTCAAAGTTTTCTAAATATTTGGAAACTTTTGGACCAACGTAAGCGTTCAGTGCCGTGGTGGAAAAGCGTTCGAATTCACGATAAAGAGGAACAACCTCGCACGATGCTGACACATAGGCATCTGGGATTTCTTCCAGAACAATATCACGCACACGTAATTCGTGAGCGGGATTCAAGTAAGAATGTAAAAAGCAAACCGCGATTGACTTAATCCCGGCCGCCTTCAGTTCGCGCACTTTTTCGCGTACTTCGTCTTCGTTCAAAGGGACTAATACGTCACCGTTTGGTGCTGTTATGCGCTCGCTAACTGTTTTGCGAAACCGCCGTTTAACTAGTGGGCGCGTCTGCCAGGGCAGATCCTGCTGGAGCGAGAAATTAAATGGTTTACGGTGACGCGCAATGTGCAAAATGTCACGGAAACCGTGGGTTGTGATCAGACCAACTTCGGCACCTTTATGCTCCAACGCAATGTTTGTAGCAACCGTTGTGCCATGAAACAGCAGATCTACATCTGCAAGCTCTGAGTCTGCTGCTTCGCAGACCTGGTTTAGTCCGTCACTTACAGCCTCAGACGGGTCACTGGGTGTTGAGGGCACCTTTGCAACCTGAATGTTCCCGGTTTCCTCATCTACATAGATAAGGTCGGTAAATGTGCCACCAACGTCAACACCGATACGTTTCATTTTATCTTCCTTCTGAATGCACTTAGCTGGATTTAATTCCGCCGAAACGCCCAATCCAAAAAAATAATGGACGGAACGGCGGATTCAATTTTCTAAACGTGTGGGACGATCTCGCGTCCAACCTTCTCGACCTGATCAATGCAACCATTGTAATAGCCCGAGGAGATTTCCCCGACACCCAGATCTTCCAGGACTTTGATTTTTTCAAGACAAACTTCAGCTGTGCCGGTAATCGAAAAGTCGTCAATCATCTCATCACTCAAATAGTCGGAATGTTCCGCTTTTGAATCTAGATGCCCGCCATAATAGTCATATTGGTCACGTTTCTTTTTCAAAACATCGGAAAGTACACTTGGCAGCACTTTGTCTTTGCCCGCCCGCTGAACCTCCTCAAGGTGGTTCGTCGCACAGGATGCGGCCCAACGTGTTCTTTTGCGAGCTTCATCAATGTCGTCCGAAACCCACATCCCGCATAGAAGAGAAATGTTAATGTCTTTTGGATCGCGACCTTCGTCTTTTGCGCCCTCGTGAACCTGCGAGATTGCCCATTCAACAGCTGCGGGGTGTGTGCCAACCTGAAGCTGCACAATTTCGGCGACACGACCTGCAATGCGAAGATTGGTCGGACCAGTGGCTGCATACATCAAAGGGATTCTTCCGTGGTCTTGCTTCCAACGCAAGTACACGTCACTGCCGTCCTCATCAACAACCACACCATCCAGCAGCTTGCGGGTTTTTCTCAGAGTTCCTTCAATTTCTGCTGTTGGCATTGGGCGATAACCAAGCGTGCGCACAGCGCTGTCACCGCGGCCGATACCCAAGATGGCACGCCCTGGATGCAGATCGTCCAAAGTTGCGACTGCACTAGCTGAAACCGAGTAATGCCGAAGGACTGGGTTGCTTACAGCCGTTCCCCACACAATATTTTCGGTCTGTGCGAGAATACTCGTGCCATAGACATAAGAGTCCTGCCACAGCATCTGCGAGTCAACTGTCCAGACACGCCCGAACCCAAATTCATCCATCTTCTTTGTGACTTTCATGGAGTCTTCAAAGTCCTGCGTCATCATCTGTCCACCAATAATCATTCTATGCTCCCTATGGTTCTGTCCAAGTTGCAGCAGACATTCTGCCAACCTGACGCTATCTGTAATTTTAGCTTAGCAAGATAAAATAACCTGTCAATACGTTCAGGTTTCAATCCTCTAGCTTAATTGGGTGAGTTAATTCGTCAGAAAATTTCCATTAAACATATGTTTTTAAAATAATTTTTTCATATACTTACTTCGTGGAAAAGTCAGAAACTTGGCTCAATGTTTAAAAACAATATTTTTTTTGTCATATTATTCAGAATGTTTCTCGATTTTGAGTATTATCTCTTTATTTTAACAAGGTCGTGATTCTAATCAAAGAAACTCCGCGCTCTGTGAAATTGAAGGAAATGGTGTATCGTTGTGTGAGGACATTGGACACGCAGATAAGATACCTGAATTGCCGGATAGAATTTGGGTGGGTCCTCCGTATTTGCTTTCCTCTC
>Ga0160422_10001788_pt1 | contig 13405 bp, 8 predicted proteins | sample Fk160mmetaG_FD_108192 | JGI IMG/M metagenome (GOLD analysis project Ga0160422, IMG submission 108192) | Marine microbial communities from the Central Pacific Ocean - Fk160115 60m metaG | ecosystem: Environmental > Aquatic > Marine > Oceanic > Photic zone | place: The Central Pacific Ocean...
CGGCGGGTTTACAGCCCGCTCCCTTTGACCGCTCGGGCACACCCCCGCACTCTAAGGTAGTCGGCCGACACCGAGGTACCGGAACCGACTAAAATCAATGGTAAAAAAGAACGTCTGGTGCTGGTGAAGGGACTTGAACCCCCAACCGACGGTTTACAAAACCGTTGCTCTACCAATTGAGCTACACCAGCAAGTCTGAGGTTTGTACACTCGGAAATGCACTCCCCGCAGGGCCCCGGCGGTTTAACCAGTCCGGCGGACGGGGCAAGCCATATGATCCCCCTTGATTGGTTGGCGTCACGGAGTTGTAACGAAAAGGAATGCCGCTAACGCTTTTTACCGCGCAGAATTTCGGGTTCGCCAAACAAGCTCTCGCCCAAGACCGGGTCGACCTCAAGCGACTCCACGACCACCTCTTCCACCAGTCCCCCGTTTCGCTCCACGCGCACCCGAAATGGCACCACGACATCCTCGGCGACTATCTTGTAGTCTGAAAACTCGAACGTCACCCGACCTCCGCGTGTGACCCACGTCACACGGCTTAAGAGTCCCGACTCTTCTGCAAACAGGGCCCCTTCCATGGGATTGAGATCTTCTCCTGCCTTCGGTACCAGACGCAGGTGGGGGGTTCCTGTGTGATTTACCCGGCCCGAAGTGACAAGATGACGCCACTCCGAGGCCTCTTTGATGTCAGTCGCAAAGCCAAGAGGAATGGACAACAGACCGGTCTCCGGAGCGAAGCGTGCAAGCATTTCCGCCGCCTGAAGGGCGTCTCGGTCGCGCACGAGCGCATGGGTGGCCACCCAAGCCTTGCCCCCAGCCCCGAGAACCACCGTGTTTGAGACTCCATCGCCTTTCAGCATGTCAACCTCAAGGCGGGCTCTGTCCGCGCTACGGTAATATCGATGCCGAATCTTCCAGTCCTTTTCGCCAACCACCGTCGTTGACGTAAACTCGAATCGGAGGGTGTTAGCCTTGGCCAGCGCGCGCGAACCGCCCGTCCGACCTCCGTGGGCCTTCGATGCCGTTTTCAAGACGCTCCCCGCCGAGGGTAGTCCTCCTTCCTCGAGGTCCGGTTCAGCATCTGTCGACGCTGCAGGGCCAGCATCGTCCCCAACTGTCGCAACGATCGCCCGTTTGTATCCCAAGCCCTCAACGACCTGGACGGGGCCCTGATCCGAAGAGAATGACTGCGCTGCAAGGAGCGCACTCTCTCGGTCCTCGAATCCATCCAACCGAACGACGTACCGCCAGCCGGATCCGCGCACAAATCGACGACTTACACGCATGTGCTCACCGTCTGGGCCGTACTCAAGCAAGGCAGCATCGGCCGCCTCACGGCTTTCATGCTCCGACAGTTCGAGAAAAAACACGCCGGCCTCTGCGGCAGAAACCAGACACATGGTCCAGAGGGCAACGATGGCGAGCAACTTCTTCACCGGGTGGTATTACCTTCCCGTCGTCTGCCGGTCCAATCGATCGGCCATCACTTTACGCAACTCGTCAATCACGGACGGATCGATGGGCTGACCTTGTGCGTCCACCCACCCCAGCTTGTCGAGCTGAAAGCCTTCGATCTCAATGGGCGCAGGCATGAAGCTGAGTCCGAACGTGACTGCCGTCACCGCGGCGAATCCATATGCGCGTTTGGACGGGGGCGGCTCCTCTGGCACAGGCAAGCTCACCCATGCCCCCATCGCATACAACAAGATCGCCCAGAACGCCCACCCGGTCCACAAGAGGCCAGCCACCAACGCTGCAGCCAACAGGATGCGAGAAACAACCGGTGCCCACTGGGGTGCAAGTGCGTTCAAAATGTGCCCCCCGTCGAGCTGCCCTATCGGGATGAGGTTTATGGCGGTCAGCAAACACCCAACCCATCCAGCGGTCGCCAACGGATCGAGACTCGCGTAGCGCGAGGGCGGCGCATCCATCAGTCCGATGCCAACCGCATCCATGACCAGCGGGTTGGCGAGAATCATCAATGGAATCTCGGTCGGCTCGACTCCTGCACCGGTCCACCCGCCAATCCATGTAAAGAGCCGATCGACTGCAGACGGTTCTGGCACTGGCGCACGCAACGCATCGAGGAGAGCTGGATCCCAGGTCAGCTGAGGCACGGCATGCTCCACCGTGTTCGGCAGCCCCAGCGCAATGGCAATGACCGCCACAACAAAACCAGCCAATGGCCCCGCAGCAGCCATTTCAAGCAACGCCGTGCGGGAAGGCGGGAGACTTCGCAACCGAATGACCGCCCCGAAGGTACCAAACGCTGCAGGAAACGGAATGAAATACGGAAGAGATAAGGAAAAACCATGCGCTTTGGCCACCCAATAATGGGCCATTTCGTGGGCCAAGAGAATTGCCATCAGTGCGCCAGCGAACTGGATCGAGGCTTTCGCGGCCTCGAGGTCCACCAACGGATTACTGCCCGTCCACTGAAACCCGTAGACCATGAACACGCAAAGAAACGTAGCGATGAACAGCCCGATTGACCGTCGTTGTTCTGCTTTGAATTGGTTCCCTGCGTTGCTTTCGCCTGTCTCAGTCAATCTGCTGAACTCGGAGTTCGTACGGACCCGTTTCCGTGCCGGCACCGACGACGATCACGTAGCGTGCCCCCCCAGCCAGACTGGTCTCGAGGTACGCTTCCTCTTCTGAATCACCGCTTTGACCGCCAAGGTTTCGAGTGCGGTCGACGTACGGATCGTCGTTTTCGTCCAAGGTGTCGGAATCAATCAAATCTTCGGCCTCGTAGGGGTCCACATCAGAGAAGTCTCCCCCCGCCAGTGAACACTGCATGACCATGACTTGCTCGAGAAGAGATTGAGGGCGCGGTTCGTCGAGGTCAAGCACTTCATCCCGGTCCCAATCCGAGCCACAGGTTGGCGCGCTCCATGCCGTGTCCATCATCGAACCGGTATCCGACCCTTGCACGCGCCCGCACGGGTCAAAGCCCGGCGACACCCCGGATGAACCGGGTTCGTGACTCAAGAACATTTGATAGTACAGGTACTCGAGCATCGATGCCGGGTAGCCGAAGTCGTGGCCTTCGTCGCAGTCTCCTCGGCGTGTTCCGTCCACACTTGGCGACGGCACATACTGGCTTGGAACGACCGCCGCCCACACATCAAATGGCGCCAAGTCGCCATCGGCATTCTCGTACCTCCGGTCGACCGTAATGGCGACGGAAACAATCTCATCTGCATCGCGGTCGGTGAGGTCCAAGAGCCAGCGGTCAGTGTCATACACATCCGCTGCCATCTCCTCGCCCCCGTCATTGACGGCGAGCGTGACCCCTGCTGTGGAAATTGTCCCCAACCCTGTGATTGGGCTTCCATCGTCGCTCAGTGGCGGCAGCGGCATGTTGTTCGCATCGGTGGCCGAAAACACGTTCTCGACCTTGTAGTCGACACTCTCCGGGTCGTGCCAACGAATTAGGACCCCTTTCAGGTCACTGGACGACGACTGAATCTCCAAGGTCGCTGATTCATAGGGAATGTCCGTGATCCGCACGACATGAGCGCCGTAGCTTCCCGCGACATAGCCAAAGAATGGGATTGCAGCGACGTAGGTAAAGTAGTCGGTATTGCCCAACTTCACCGCATTCTCTTCAATCTCTGTCGGGTCGTCCGTCGTCCCACCGTCTCGATACAGGTTGTCTCCAGACACATTAATTCCGCGCTGGTAGCCATTGGCGCCAAAGTAATCGCCAGACGACGGCGACGATGTCGGTGCTTCAATCAGGGTCGGATCTTTGAACAGCGACCACGTTTCTGTATCGACGAAGTCTGCGCCTCCCTCGCCTTCCTCACCCGTGACAAGCAAGGCCACCTGCCAAGCCACCGCAAGGTCCTTCAACTCTTCTTCTGTTACCGCCTCAATGTTGCATTTTCCAGTGGCGTCGGTCTGCACCAAGTCCGCGAGGATATCCTCGCCATAGGTGTCGACCAGCCATCGGAAGAACAAGTACTGAGCCCCACGTTTTGTCGTGCTCAGGATCGAATCTTCGTCCTCACCACCCGATTTGCTCGGCGGTGGGGGCTCACCACCACCGTCAGGCGATCCACCGCCGCCATCCGGCGCCCCGGTGTCGCCTCCCTCTTCTTCGCACTCTTCCTCCTCCTCATCGCCATCAGTCAGACTGTAGAGGTGGGGAGCATCCAAGTAGTCCCAGGCGTCATCATAGAAAATGGCACCGAATCCGAGCAGGTCGGTAACAACGGCTGCAATTCCCTTCGTCACCCACGTTTCTTCGGCATCCGATTCATTCACGAGTACATGCTGGTTGTATGAGACCAGACCGACCATGCCCTGAACAATCCGGCCAGCGAGGTCCATACCGGTGTACTCGTCCACGGTGACCGAGGCGAACGGGTTGAACAGGCCATAGGGATCTGGGGCGTAGACATAGATGACCTCCTGTTCATCCGAACAGGGGTTTTCGGTGCTATCGAAGTCATCGAGGTCCGTCTCCGGGTCCGTGTATGACTCTACTAGAGTCTCCCAGTCGTCCTCGTCGTCACTGGTGAGAGAGGCTGCATTAAGAACCGGGCTGATCACAATGCTTACACGTCCGTTGCCATCCTCGTCCGACGGCTCACCAAGCAGCGTGGTTACGTTTGGAACAATGTTCGTGTCGACGATGTTGACGATGGTTTCGAGGTCGCAGTTATCAAACCCGTAGGCGTCATAGGCCGATGGCTCAAAACCGCCCCCCTCGAGGTCGTCGCAATCGTAGTAGCGGTCGATGGGTACGTCACCGTCCACCCAGATGGCCGCGTCATCGCCCAAGGCCCAAAGCGTCGCGTCGATGACCTCGCACTCGGTGTCATCCGACACGTCACGGCGCACGCGAAACACTCGACGTGCAAGACCGATATCTGTCGAATCCAGAGACGGGGGTGGGACCGGATCACCGGCGGCAGTCGTCTCGACAAACTTGGGCTCGCGAGCGGCGCTGGGGTCGGAATCGTCGGCTTTCGCCTTCGCGGTGGTGTGGCCATAGGCAGACATTGACGGTGGTGGAGGCTCCCCGCCGCCGCCATCGGGTCCGCCACCGTCAGGACCACCGCCATCGGGGCCGCCACCGTCTGGACCGCTACCATCGGGGCCCCCACCATCGGGACCTCCTCCATCCGCGCCCCCACCATCGGGGCCGCCACCGTCACCCTCCCCTTCTTCCTCATCAACTTCCGCCGTGGGAATGTAGCGAAGGGTGTAGCCGGCTTCATCAGTGCCGGTATTGACCAGCACAAGGTAGAACTCTTGATCTTGGTTGGAGTCCCCCGAAAGGTCGGTGAGGTCGATCTGTAACCCTCCTTCGCCTTCTTCTGCTTTTTGGGTATCTCCGGGATTGTCGAAGCCTTGCTCGTCTTCTCCACCGGTGTCCTCCGGCGCAAGACCCGAGTCATCCGGGTCGTCGGTCGGACCAATGTCGGCATCAACATCGGCATCGAGGTCTGGCACCGTCGGCGATCCCGAGTCATCTCCTCCATCGTCAGGCGTCACGTAGTTGCCGCCGCCTGCGAAGTATGGCTTTGGAGGATCTCCACATCCCGCGCTCACGATGAGGGCAGCGACCATTGACCATGACTTCCAGTTCTTCATCATCTCACCTTTTGCCTGAGGGGTCAGGGCAAACATTTCCGTGCTTCCGCCGCAGTATAGCCCCCAGTTGACTGCTTGCGACAGCCCCGAGTCAATAAACCTTATGCATCGGACCCCGCGATCACGCGATGGTAGATCGATTCCAAGTCGCGCGCGCGCGCGTCCCAAGTGCAGCGCGCTGAGACGTGAGCGCGCGCGAACTCGCCCAACGTCACTCGCCGTTGCCGGTCACTAATCAGGTCGTCAATCGCCTGAGCCATGGCAGACGCGTCGTGGTTCGGAACCTCGACCACCCCGGGAAGAGGCTGTGCGCTTCCGGCCGCCATCACCGTGGGGACCCCGAGGCCGAGGAAGTTCAAGAGCTTGATTGGGAACCCCGTGCAGACGGTGCGCGGTATGGCCGCGACATCCGCGGCGGCAACCCAAGACTTCACCTCTTCAAAGTCATCGGTCTCAATCAACTTCAGGCGCTCAACGCCGCAGGTGGACCACTCGCGCAGTGACGACGCGCTCACCATGACCAGCCCAACGTGGGGGATTTGGCGCATAGCCTCCATTAATACGTCCAGGTCTTGATACCTGTCTGGGTTCCCGGCATAGACAACCCATGGCCCCGGATCGAGTGTCTTGGGACGCACATTGTTGAGTTCATCGATGTCCACACCCGGCGGTATGCAACTCACCGATTCACAGCCGAGTCGCTCCAACGTCTGGACAGCACCTTGGTTCAACACCACCGCGTGTTCCGCCCGTCTCGGGACCGTAAAATCGAGCCACCGTCCGACTGCCCTCGCCCCACTCCGCGCCAGCGGATGGTCGAAATATGTGGGCAGCTCTTCACCCATGGTGTTGTGGGCGTTGTAGACCACCGGCACCCCGGTACGCCGGCGCACCAAGTACGCGGCGAGTGGCGCTTCATAGTTGTGCGCATGCACAACGTCAGCCGGAATACCGGCAATTCGAGCAGCGAGGGCGAGGTCCAGCACAGGCTTGACCCAATCCGGACCGGCTCGCATGTTTCGGTAGCCGGGAATGGTTGGCGTGCGCACCACGCGGTATTCGGGATCTTCTCGACCGTCGCCATGGGCGTAGCAAACCAATGTCACCTCGTGACCCCGCCTAGCCAGCGCACGCGCCATGCCTCGCACAAAAACCTGTGACCCCTGAGGGCTGGGGAACGGGAATGCGGCCGCTTGGGTGATCCGCAACGGACGACTCACAAGTACCCCAAGCGTTCAAGGCGTGCGCGGAGCGCATCGGCTTCCTCATCCGTTGCCGATTGGGGTTGATGCGCTTCGATGGCGACGTCCGTTTGTATCGGGTCCTCTGCCATTACGAGCGCATCGCGCAGGACCTCTCCATCCATATGCGAAGGGATTGCTTCGCCCATGAGGTGGAGGAGGGTTGGCACTATGTCCGCCAGACCCGCTTCGACCGCGGAACCCGCTCGCACCCCCTCACCCCACAACGCCAAAATTCCATGTTGGCGGTGCGTCCCGTTCATCCCAAGCCCCTTACCACCGGGGTATTCGGCGGGCTCGAGGCGCCTCCATGTTGTTCCTTTCGGAACGCGGGCCGATGGGAGAAGGGTATATGTGTAGCCATCTCGCTCGTTCAACTCGAGAATGATCTCCGGTGAATCGACCACGCGTTCGCCAACGTAAATATCTTCTCGTCGGTGCACTTCTTTCACCACTCGATGGCCTTCAACCTCCCACGAAAGCAACAGATTGCGCAGCTCGGAGAAGGCCGCATCGCGCTCCGCCGCCGCGGCCTCCGGGAGGTTCAAACGAATGGTGGCAGCGTAGTTCATCTCATCTGATACGGCCCGCGTTCCGCCGAGGTCGAGATCGCCGTATCGTGACTGACTCTCGAGACCACCCAATACTGAATCGGGAACCGCTCGATACACTTTGCCCTGAAGCGACGATGGGATTCGGGTCGCTGCCGCAGCCCGAATCTTGCTGGCAAAACCCGAGCCGGAGGACAGACCGTCAACGGTTACATCACGCTTGTACTTCAGCCAGCCATTCAGCTCTAAGAACCGGTTTAAATACAGGGCGTGAACACCCGCTCCGCCGAACCCGTGGTCCGAGACCACCGCAATGTGTTCAGCACCCGCCGCCGATATCAGGGCTCCGAGCGACTCATCGAGGCGCCGATAAACGGTCTCTATCGCCCTGCGCAGCCGCTGCGGAGCTTCGCGTTGGTACCGTGGGCTGTGTTCATCGTGAAACATCCAAAAGTGGTGCGACACGGTGTCAGACTCACCAAACAACATCATGAAGCAATCCCAGCGCTCAGACGCCAACAGCCACTCCGAAATCCCCTGCTTTCTTGGAATTTCGCGCAGAAGGGCTTCGAGCGCCGCATCGTGCCAGCCGGCTTCGATTCGAGACTCCTGAAAGTCTGCGAACTTCATCCCCCCAAACCGATCTTTGATTTCTTTGTAAATCGATTTTGGGTGGCAAAAACTGGCATCAATACCGGTCGAAACCGGACCATCAAATCCGCTCACCATGACCCCATTAATGGGCTCCGGTGGCCACGTGGTGGGCACCGCAACGCTGGCCGTCCGCATTCCCCGATCGCTGAGCAGGCGCATCCACGTAGGGACCGCACGGTGGGTCGCGTTGGTGAACTCGAGGGACCAATCTTCTTGCGCCTTTCGCACAAAATCAAAGACGCCGTGACGTCCCGGGTTGCACCCGGTCAGCATGGTCGACCACGCCGGTAAGGTCATCGGCGGCATCGTGCTGTTTAGCGCCGCACGAGCCCCCTCCTCACAGAGGCGCGAGAGGTTCGGCATCAAGCCATCGGCCATGTACCGATCGGCGAGGTCCCACGTCGCCCCATCAAGCGCAACGATGAGGGTACGGGCACCGGTGCGGATCAATTGCCATCGGGGCTTGCGCCCGTGGACACCGGCCCGTTGCCTGTCAGCTCATCGCAATCACCATCTATGTAGCCGAGTGCTCGCATGCGCTCGCAATCGTCTGCGCTGATCTCCGCCGTCTGCGACTCGACCTTGACGGACATCGCCGCAGTCAGTTCAGCGCGGAGCATCGCAGATAAATCGGCTTGGACTTTTCCACTCTTTCCTGCGAGGTTGTCCTGTTCTCCCGGATCCGCGGCGACATTGTACAACTCCTCAGGTTGCAGACCGCGGGGGCTGCAACGGCTCCTTTCCTGTTCGTTTTTTGCTTGATCAAAGCAGGATGTGTTGGCTCGGATGTACTTGAAACCATCGGCCCGAACACTCGACAGCACATTCCCCTCAAAGTTCTCTTCCGAGAGGACTACACGCTCCCGGTGGTCAATGAGTTCAGCCCGTGTGGGTAACGGCGGTGCTTCATCGATATCGGATGCATCCCCCTCTTCGGTCGAAGCCACAGCGTCGTCCGTAGAATCGACCGTGTTTTTTGCCGTGCCATTCAACACAGCCAGCGTGTCCTGAAAATCTTCCTCGAACAAGTCATCGCCTTGCCACTCCATCGGGACCACCGAACCCCCAAGCACTGCCATGGTTGCCGGAGCATCCAGTTGCCGTACTTGCCAAGGCACGCGCGTGCCCGCCCACTTGGAGTTGGGAAGCTTAACGATGAGCGGAACATGGAGTTGCTCGTCATAGAGCGTCGTTCCATGCCACCAGCCTCCGTGTTCCAAGAACTCTTCGCCGTGATCCGAGGTCAAGATGATGGTGGTGTTGTCGTACAGACCCTCGGACTTCAGCCAATCGAGAAACTTGCCAATCTCGGTATCCATCCACGTGATTTCCTGCTGGTAGGCCTTGCGAATGGCGCCTTCCAGTTCGGGTGGCGGGAACTCCATCTCTGCACGGCCTACCCCCTCGCCGGTAAACGGCCGCTCGAAATAGGGGTCGTGCGGTTCCATTAGGTGCACGAAGTTGAACCATCGACGATCTTTGTTTGCGGTAATGAACTCCTTCGCGTTCCCCAAAACGACATCGGCAGGCTGGTAGTAGTCTTCCACCCGCTTCTTGCCACCCGTCAGTCGATCCCGAAGTTTTCGCACAACGTTGTACATCGAAAGTTGGCTTGATGACTCGGTCGCACCTGCAATGTACTCGGGGGCTTGGTACTCAAAGTAGTCGAAACCTTGATGAAAATTAAAGCTCCGGGTGACGTTAATGTTGTTGGGAAGTCCAGCCGTGATGTACCCCTGATCCTGCAGCAGCTCGGCGATGGTGGTGACATCGTCGGGTAGCATCGCCACCTTCACATCGGCACTGTGCCCGCTGGGAGCCATGGACGTAAACAGCGACGCCGTGCTGGGTCGCGTCCATGAGGCCGACGCATAGGCCCTTTCAAACACGACGCCATCGGCTGCCATGTCATCCACCCTCGGCGAGATGGGTTCTGGAAACCCGTAGGTGCCAAGGTGGTCAGCCCGCAGGGTGTCCACCATGATCAGCAGCATGTTTGAACGCTTTGCAAGTGCTTGACTCTGTTCGCGCTCCGGCGCGAGTTCACCGGATCGACTGGTCCCTTCAGGACTGAAGGAAAACACAGCCGTGAGCAACACTAAACCGCCATAGGCAGCTACGGAACCCCGCACGGTCTGAAGGATTTTGAAGGGCGTCTGCGTGAGCATAATTCGCCCCAGCCACAGTCCGATCAGTCCCACGGCTCCATAGACGGCAAGAAGGATCACCATGCCATTGGTCGGCACACCTTGTTCCAAATAAACAACCTTATTGACCACGTAACGGGTGATCACCAGTCCCAAACCGCAGAAGATCCCAAGAAAACCGAGCGTATAAACTCGATCATCGGCCAGCTTCAGCTTCAGGAGCGACAGCACCCAAAGGCCGCCACCAATACCCATGCCGCCGCAGAGCCCAAGAATGCCATAGAGAACGGTTGCGTACAGAAGTGCGCCGTATTCGCCCGTGCTGGCGCCCCCGAGAATGTACATCGCCTCGCACAGGCCAACCAACGCCCCCGCAATCATGCCGCTTCCAGCACCCAGTCCAATGTGCTTCATCATGTGACACCTCTCAGAATTCGGCGGCCTCGTATCGGATCAGCGGCCCAAAGTCGACCCCAGGCATCAAACGTCACGAACGGCCACGCGTTTTCGGAACTTGTCGAGAGCCAAAAACCGATGGCTGGACGGCGAATCGAGACCGAAAAACCGTGAATGCACTGTTTTTACCTTGAGAGTCATCCGCGTCAGCCCTACCATAGGGCTATGGCCCCAATTCCACACGCGCCCATGCTGATTGCTCTCATATCTGGATGCAGCCTCGGACTCGACAAGCTCGGCGAAACGGGGGCGGCAGAGGCACCGGGATTTCAAGGCTGGGGAGACGACGAAAACGGCGAAGGCGAACAAGGTTCCGATGGCGAAGCCGGAGACGCGGACGACAGTCCTTCAGGCGACCCGGGTACCGGTGATGAACCTCCTTCCAATGACGATGGGCCCGATGACTCGGATTCGGATGATGAGGCCGACGAAGACGCGGACGAACCTGTCGGTGATTCCGACCTCATTACCGCCATTTCACCTCAGCATGGGTCCACCTTGGGTGGCACCCGCGTGGCCGTACGCGGCGGCCCATTTCCCGAAGGAACGGAAATTGAAATCGGTGGAATCGTCGTTTCCGTCACAGACAATGTAGGCGACGAACTGAGGTTTGAGACCCCCCCATACAGCGGGGAAGGCTGGGCAGAGCTGGCCACTGTGCACCCCGACGGGAGTCGCCATTCGTGGTCAGAAGGGTTCCATTTTTGGCAGGACGGAACAGGGCTCGCAGGGGCCGCCGGCTATTACCAGTGGGTTCAGCCAGTCGGCGGGTACTGGGTTGATGGAGTGCCGCCAGACCCTTGGGGCGGTGCAAACATCGTCTACCTCGTCCCGGAGGACTTTTACTGGTGGGAGCTCGTGACGGGTACACTGGGCACCTGCACAGCTTCGGATTCCACAGGCTACGACGGCGAATTGTTCCTGTATGACTTTGGCGAGCCGAACCTGCGCTTAGAAAACGAATACGGGTCGACCACACTCCTCACCTTTGATGATGCATCCAAGGGATTTGGGAATGAAGCCTTCACGGCGGGCAACTTCATTGCCTCGCACAGCTACGCATCTCAGCCCTTTACCAGCCTCGACGCACCTCCCGATTCGATCGCCAACTTTGTCGAGACCCCAGCCACCTTTCGCGTTTCGAATCCCAACATTGATTCGCTCTATGTGCCCAACATCACACGCAGTCAAACCGTGACTTGGGACGCAGGCGGGGCTGATGTGGTCTGGATCGAGATGGCTCGCGTTAACAGCCTCGGAACCGCCATCGAAGAGGGAATTATCTGCATAGTAAGCGACTCGGGCTCGTTTACAGTGCCGGCATCGGCGTGGGCGAGCTGGCCGACTGGTCGGCAGGTGAACCTTGTCGTCACCAAGGCACGCGTGTCGCGGGCCCTCCTGCCTCACAACAACAGCGAGTCACGAGTCTCGGGCATGTACAGCGTATTCGGTGCAGGGTTCTCGCTGTGAGTTCGGTCAGTCGATGATGATGTCAACGACTCCCGATACTTCTCCGACCCCCGACTCCGTCAGTGCGACCACCCGTTCGGGAGCCACTGACGCCCATGGGTCATCGGGAATATACGGGTCACCGGCAAAGTAAAGTTGACTTGTCAGCCGCTCGACACCGTCGACGTATACCTTCACGTGAATGTGCGATGGCCTAAATTTTGCCCCGTTCAAGTACCATCCTGGCTTCTTGGTTCGCAGCGCGTACCGGCCGGCCGCATCCGAAGCGAACTGCCCGTAGTATTTGTACCGAGGGCTCGTCCGGTCATAGTCGACACTGTGCCCCGGAACCCCACGGTCAAGTTCCTCGGCAGAAAGCGTCGTCGGGTCGGCGTGCCAAAACTCAAGTACTGCATTCTCGACAGGCTCACAGTCGGCGGTCATCACCACTCCCGTCAACAGCAGGGTCGTACCGGCATCACCGTACAGGTCAAAGTTTGACCGAACGGGGATGCCATCACGCCAATACGGACCCTCAATGTCGGGGGTCGTCGGGTTGCATTCTACCGTCGGAATCGAGGTATCGTTTGTGGCCGTGTCGGCATCGGCATCCGCGTCGGCATCCGCGTCGGCATCGGCATCCGCGTCGGCATCGGCATCCGCATCGGCATCCGCGTCGGCATCTGAGTCGGCATCAGCATCGCGAACCGATGCTCCTTCATCCTCGTTGTCCGTGCCAGACTTGCCTATCCGGCACCCAATGGTCAGCGCGGTAACGCCCAAGCTGGCGCACGCCACAAACCTGCGGCGGCCCCACTGTTCAAAATCACTCATGTGGTCTCCAACCACAATCATGCCCGATTCGACACCATCATGCAGGGGTTTACAGTTGTTGAGCTGGGGCACTTCTTCAGGGCCAACTATTGTGCAGCCAGAACCAGCACGCGCTCGTATTGGGCCCAAGCACCCCCCCAGTCGGGCTGCGACCGGATGTATTGTTGACCGGCTCTGCCCAACGAACGGAGTTGATCCGGGTCATCCATGAGTTGTCGCATGGCTGCCCGGAGCGAGTCCACGTCCCCTGCCACCACTGGAATACCGATCCCCCCCGTCGCCTCGCGGATGGCAGGTTGGTCACTCCAAATCACGGGCTTTCCGCAGGCCATCGCCTCGACCGCCACTTGCCCGAAGCCTTCGGGCATCATGGTGGGAAACAGCACTACGTCACTGGACTGAATAAGGGGCAGCATCCCCGGTACGTCGGGGGAAAATTGAACCGGCTGGTTGTAGGCCTGTA
>Ga0160422_10001789_pt1 | contig 13403 bp, 10 predicted proteins | sample Fk160mmetaG_FD_108192 | JGI IMG/M metagenome (GOLD analysis project Ga0160422, IMG submission 108192) | Marine microbial communities from the Central Pacific Ocean - Fk160115 60m metaG | ecosystem: Environmental > Aquatic > Marine > Oceanic > Photic zone | place: The Central Pacific Ocean...
GCTCTAAGACAGTCATTTGGAGTCAATGGATTTGGTTTACCATGAAATGCTGTCCCTGGTCGAGGATCAAGAAAATTTACTGGAACCGAATCAACATCTAAATGACTTAATGCAAAGGCAAGGTCTACTCTATCTTGCATAGATTCACCCATACCAAAAAGACCACCACAACATAAATCAAGACCTACTTTTTTCACAATACGGGCAGTGTTTACTCTATCATCAAAATCATGTGTTGTGACAACCTCTGGAAAAAAGTTTTCTGATGTTTCTAGATTATGATTAAATCTATTGACTCCTGCTTGTTTAAGACGAATTGCTTTTTCCTCTGTTAACATTCCAAGTGATGAGCAAATTTCTAGTTTAGGATATTCTTTTTTAATTTTAATAACTGCTTCACAAATGGTATCAACTTCTTTTGGTGACGGAGAACGAGTACTAGAAACAAGACAATATCTTTTTGAATTTCTATCAACTGCTGCTTTTGCTCCATTGAATATAGTTTCAACAGTTTGCATATCATATCGTTCGACGTCATTTATTGCTTTTGTTGATTGAGAGCAAAATGAACAATCTTCTGGACAAACTCCACTCTTAACATTTCGAAGAAGATGTAAAGAGACCTTATTGCCAAAGAAATGATTTCTTATCTGATAGGATGCTTGTAATAAATTAAGTAAATCACTGTTAGGAGAATATAAAATTTCTAAAGCATTTTCTTCGGAAATTTTTTTTCCTTTTAAAACTTCGCTGCTTAATTTATTCCAATCCATAATAAATACCTTTATTAATGAATATAATAACTTTATTTTAAAATTTGTAAATACAATGAATAAAAAATTGATTTGAATGATTAAATAAAATTGACTCAAGCTTGTATTGATTTAATGTACTTGATGTCGCTAGAGGTGTTCTGTTGTGAACTGAGATAAACTCTTTGAACCTGTTTGGGTAATGCCAACGAAGGGAAGCATGTAAAATAGGTTCCGCGACAATTATTTTAAAGGAGCTAATAATGATTCAACAAAAAAAATTAAATAATGATTATGGTGACAACTATCCAAATTCAAAAAAAATATTTGTAACAGGTAGTCGTCCGGATATTCGTGTTCCAATGCGAGAAATTGAATTAACAAAAACAAAAAAATCTAATCAATCCATTCAAGAAAATCCTTCAGTACTTGTTTATGATACCAGTGGGCCAGCAACGGATCCAAATTTTGAAATTAATCTTGAAAAAGGACTTCCTAAACTTCGTAAAAATTGGATCACCGAGCGCGATGATATTGAGGAATATGTAGCAAGAGGATTTCAATCTGGAGACGACGGTTTAAGGCAAGATGAAAATAGAAAGCCTTTTAGTGAAGAAAAAAATGTTATTAGAGCTAAAGCAGGAAAAAATGTAACTCAAATGCATTATGCAAAAAATGGAATTATTACTCCTGAAATGGAATTTATTGCAATAAGAGAAAATATGGGAAGAGCTCAAAAGTTTTCCAAAGTTTTTTGTAAATCTGACCATCAATCTGGAATTTTAAAAGAATCACAATCATCAGCTATGAGACATCCAAGACATCAGCATCCAGGTCAAAGTTTTGGGGCATCTATTCCCGAATTTATAACTCCTGAGTTTGTAAGAGATGAAGTAGCAAGAGGAAGGGCTATCATTCCAGCCAATATTAATCATCCAGAACTTGAACCAATGATTATAGGTAGAAATTTTTTGGTTAAGATAAATGGAAATATTGGTAATTCAGCTGTTACTTCAAATATAAATGAAGAAGTTGAAAAGGTTCAGTGGGCTACTTTATGGGGAGCTGACACAATTATGGATTTATCTACTGGAAAAAATATTCATGATACGCGTGAATGGAATATTAGAAATTGTCCTGTACCTGTAGGAACAGTTCCAATATACCAAGCTTTACAAAAAGTTGGTGATAAACCAGAAGATTTAACTTGGGAAATTTTTAGAGATACTCTGATTGAACAAGCTGAGCAAGGAGTAGATTATTTTACAATCCATGCTGGTGTATTATTAAGATATGTTCCTATTACAGCTCAAAGAGTTTGTGGAATTGTAAGTAGAGGAGGTTCAATTATGGCAAAATGGTGTGTTGCTCACCATAAAGAATCTTTTTTATACGAAAATTTTGACGAAATTTGTGAAATTTGTAGCCAATATGATGTTTCATTATCATTAGGTGATGGCCTTCGTCCTGGTGCAATTGCAGATGCAAATGATGAAGCTCAGTTAGGAGAACTAGAAACATTAGGAGAGTTAACTAAAAGAGCCTGGGAATATGATGTTCAAGTAATGATTGAAGGTCCTGGTCACGTTCCTCTTCAATCAATAAAGGACAATATGGAATGGGAACTCAACGCTTGTCATGAAGCACCTTTTTATACATTAGGACCTCTAACAACAGATATTGCTCCTGGATACGATCATATTACAAGTGGAATTGGAGCAGCTAATATTGGTTGGTATGGATGTGCAATGTTATGTTATGTTACACCAAAAGAGCATCTTGGATTGCCGAATAAAGAAGATGTAAAAGCAGGAGTAATTACTTATAAAATTGCTGCTCATGCTGCAGATTTAGCAAAAGGATTTCCGGGCGTTCAAATTAGAGATAATGCATTGAGTAAAGCTAGATTTGAATTTCGATGGGAAGATCAATTTAATCTTTCGTTAGATCCGGTTACTGCACGTCTTTATCATGATGCAACGCTACCAAATGAAGAAGCTAAAACTGCTCATTTTTGTAGTATGTGTGGACCAAAATTTTGTTCAATGAGAATTTCAGAAGATGTGAGAAAATATGCCCTTGAAAATGGTTATTCAATCGATCAAGCAATTGAAAAAGGTATGAAAGAAAAGTCTGAAGAATTTTCAAATCAAAAATCTGAACTTTATAATTAATTTTAATATATTTATGGAGAGAAATTATGATTAAGAAAAACGGCACTTATGTTGTGATGGGTATTTTGAATACAGATTCAATTGCATATGTATCAGGAAAACTTATTGAGGAGCTTGGTGGCAACGTAATTTGGACTGCTCAAAATGAGAGAATGAAGAAGATTTTCTTTGATAGAGGGTGTAAAGATTTAGATGACGATGAAAAGAATAAAATGAAATTTTATTATTGTGACGTTACAAAAGATGATGAAGTAAGAGAATTATTTAGTAAAATTGAAAATTTAGACGGAGTATTGCATTCAATAGCATATGCAAATCCAAAAACTTGTCTTGGAGGAGAAGTTTTATATACAGAATCAACTGAAGATATTTTACAAGGATTTCATATAAGTGCGGCATCTCTTGCGACTGTTGCTCATTATGCAGTGCCAAAAATGATAAATGGTGGGTCAATAGTCACATTATCATTTGAAGGACAAAGACCTTTTCCTTATTACAATTGGATGGGTGTCAACAAAGCTGCATTGGAAGCAGTTGTTAAAAGTTTAGCTAGAAATTATGGAAAAAACAAAATAAGAGTAAATGCAGTTTCTGCTGGACCATTAACAACAAAGGCTGCCTCGTCTATTCCATATTTTGATCATCTTTCAACAACATGGGATCAGATTAGTCCACTTGCTTGGGATACAGTGGAAGATAAAAAAGAAGTAGCAAATGCCGTTGTTTTTTTGATTGGTGAGTTTGCAAAAAAAATTACTGGCCAAACATTATTTGTTGATGGTGGAGCTAATTTTATCGGTGGTACTTTAATGGATTACGAAAAACCTTCTAAATAACATAAGGTATTTAATAATGGGATTAAGTATTGGAATTGTGGGTCTTCCTAATGTGGGAAAATCAACACTATTTAATGCACTAACTTCAACTCAAAAAGCTGATAGTGCTAACTATCCTTTTTGTACGATTGAGCCTAATAAAGCAATTGTATCTGTTCCTGACAAGCGGTTAGATTTTTTAGCAGATATGGTTAAATCAAATAATAAAGTTAATGCAACGGTAGAATTCTTAGATATTGCTGGATTAGTAAAGGGAGCTAGTAAAGGTGAAGGGCTTGGAAATAAATTCTTATCTAATATTAGGGAAACACAAGCCATTCTTCAAGTTGTTAGATGTTTTGATAATGATGAAATAATCCATGTTGATGGTTGTATCGATCCTGTTCGCGATATCGAAATCATTGAAACAGAATTGATATTATCGGATTATCAAAGTGTAGAAAATCGTATTCAAGGGATAATTAAGTCATCTAGAGGAGATAAGAAACTCATACCTGTAGTAAATCTTTTTGAATCTTTAATGACACATCTTGGCTCAGGAAATGTAGCTAAATCATTTAATTTTCCAGAAAGTGAAATATGTGATTACTATGTGAAAGATTTACAACTTCTTACAAATAAACCTTTTATTTACTGCTGTAATGTGGACGAAAATCAATTAATTTCTGATGATGAAGTAATCAACGAAGTTAAAAATTTTGCAACAAAAAAAAATAGTTCTGTTATAAAAGTATGTGCTAAAATGGAAGAAGAATTAAGGGAATTATCTGAAGAAGATAGAGATGATTATCTTAATGTTTATAATATTATGGATAGCGGTTTAGATCAGATAATTAAGACTGGTTACAAATCCCTTGGTTTGATAAGCTACTTTACTCAAGGACCAAAAGAAACAAGAGCATGGACAGTTAAAAATGGTTCATATGCTCCAAATGCTGCAGGAGTAATACATACTGATTTTGAAAGAGGATTTATAAGAGCTCAAGTAATTTCTTATGATGATTTTATTAAATTTGGTGGTGAACAAAAATGTAAAGATGCAGGTTTGTTGAGAACAGAAGGTAAAGATTATCAAGTAAAAGATGGTGATATAATCGAGTTCTTATTTAATGTATGATTTTTAATATATGGAGTTTTTAATGCATAGGTATATTTTTATTATTTTATTTATCTTTTTATCAATAACGTCTTCTGTATATGCCAAAACTGGCTTTGTGAATTTACGAGAACTATTTGAAGGTTTTTATAAAACGGAATTAGCTCAAGATCAAATTAATCAACAGATTGAAGAAGTATCTTTTGAAAGAGAGTTAAGATTAGAGGATATTAGTCAAATTAGAGAAGAAATTGAAAATTTAAGATCAGAATCAAGAGACGAAAAACTTTCTGAGGAAGCTAGAAAAAATAAACGTTTGCAGTTAGAGGACCGTTTAATTGAAATGCAAACAGTTCAGAAAGAACTTAGAGATTTTGAAACTTTAAGAAAAAAACAAATAGATGAGCAAAATAAAAGAATGCAAAAAGGACTCTTAGATGAAATACAAGCAGAAATTATAAAATATGGCGATGAAAACGGTTATGACGTAATAATTGATAGATCTGCTAAAAGTTCATTGGGTACAGAGATTGTTTTGTTTGTAGGTTTGCGTTCGGATGTAACAGCTTTTATACTGGAGAGGCTTAACAAAGGATATAATAACTTTACTGAATAGTAAAATTTAGAACTTAATTTTATGAAACTAGGTATAATAGCTAAAAAAATAGATGCTGTTCTTGAAGGAGATGCTGAAATTGAGATTAATGGATTAGAATCTATCGACAATGCTATGAGTGGAGATATTACCTTTTTAACAAATAGTAAATATTATGAGTTTATTAACATTACCAATGCATCTGCAATCATAGTTAAAAATGATTTTTCGAAAAAATCTAAATGCGCTTTGTTAAAAGTTGATGATCCAGACAAGGCATTTGGTGAAGCAGCCTCTTTGTTTTATGTTATGCCCCCAAAAAGAGATGGTATTCATAGTTCGGCTTTTATTTCAGAGAATGTTACAATTGGAAAAAATGTTACAATTGGTCCTAATTGTACAATTGAAAAGAATGTAACTATTGGTGATGATTCCATTATTGATGCAAACGCTTTTATTGGTTATGGAACAGTTATTGGAAAAAATAGTCATTTATTTCCATGTGTATCAATAAGAGAATATTGTTCAATAGGAAATAATGTTATCATCCATAATGGAACAGTTATTGGTTCAGATGGTTTTGGATATTCCTTAGAACAAAATGGCACAAGAAAAAAAATCCCACAACTTGGTGTCGTAATAATCGAAGATAACGTAGAGATCGGTGCTAATTCATGCGTTGATAGAGCAAGATTTGGAAAAACTTTAATCGGTAAGGGTTCTAAAGTAGATAATTTAGTTCAAATTGCGCATAACGTTTCTATAGGTGAAAATGTTGTAATTTGTGGACAGGTAGGTATTGCTGGAAGTAGTAAAATTGGCAACAAAACTATTTTAGCAGGACAGGTTGGGGTATCAGGACATTTAAAGGTTGGAGAAAATGTTATTGCAAATGCTCAATCAGGGATAGTAAAAAATGTAAAATCGGGAAGTCATGTTATGGGAATGCCCGCTGTTGATCATAAAAATTTCAATAAATCCTATGCAATATTTTTAAAACTTGATGAACTTAGAAAGAAAATATTAAGTTTCAAAAAATAAATAATAAATAACAAATAATAAATAAGACATATTTGCATGAGTAATTTTAAAATAAATACAATTTTGTTTTTTTTTAAAAAAAATATATAAAAAAATATATTTATCTTGTTGGTATACTTAATGCATATCATATGTTTCCTATTTTAAATATTTAAAAATAACAAGAGGAGTTAAAAAATGGCACGAATAAAATTAGAGTACATTTGGTTAGATGGATATGAGCCAGTACAAAATTTAAGAGGTAAAACTAAAGTTGTTGATGGTGACTATGATTCATTCTCATTAGAAGATTGCGAAATGTGGGGATTTGATGGAAGTTCAACATTGCAGGCTGATGGAAGTGATTCAGACTGTATGCTTAAACCAGTAGCAATTTATCCTGATATTACTAGAGAAAATGCATTTCTAGTTATGAGTGAAGTAATGTTGCCTGATGGGACTCCACATCCATCAAATCATAGAGCAACTATTTTAGATGACGATGGTTTTTGGGTTGGTCTTGAGCAAGAATACTTTTTATATAAAGATGGTGTTCCTGTTGGTTGGCCAAGTTCTGGTTACCCTAATCCCCAAGGTGAATACTATACTGGTGTCGGATTCAAAAACGTTGGTGATGTTGCTCGTGATATAGTTGAAGAACATTTAGATCTATGTATCGCAGCTGGTATTAACCATGAAGGAATTAATGCTGAAGTAGCTAAAGGACAGTGGGAATTCCAAATATTTGGAAAAGGTTCCAAAAATGCTGCAGACCAAATGCATGTCGCAAGGTATATTCTATTGCGCCTTTGTGAAAGTTATGGTGTAGATGTGGAATTTCATTGTAAACCTTATTCTGGTGATTGGAATGGATCAGGAATGCATTGTAATTTCTCCTCAACTTATATGAGAGAAACTGGCGGAAAAGAGTATTTTGAAAGTTTAATGGATGCATTTGAAAAGTATTGCGCTGAGCACATTGCTGCTTATGGACCTGACAATCATTTGAGATTGACTGGAACTCATGAGACTCAGTCAATTGATAAATTCTCGTGGGGAGTCGCTGATAGAGGAGCATCAATCAGAGTGCCTCACTCATTTGTTAAAGACGATGCCTACATGGGTTATCTCGAGGATCGTCGTCCAAACTCTCAAGGATGTCCTTATCAAATCGTATCAAGAGTATTGAAGACTGTTGCTGAAGTTGAAGCTGATTATAAGTAATTTTAGCAATTTTTAAATTCAAACTAAAAAAAGACCTCGCATTTTTGAGGTCTTTTTTATTTTATATATGAATAATGATTATAGGAATTTCATCTGGGGATATAAACGGAATAGGAATTGAAGTAACTTTGAAGGCTATCCAAAAGAGCAAATGGCCTGATGATGTAAGCTTTAAAATTATTGGTTCCGAAAAAGTTATTAAAGAGCAGTCTAATTATTTAGGAATAAATATTCCTAAAAAAGTAACCTATGAAAATATAGGAGAAGCAAATTGGTATCCAGGAGAGTTACGAACTGATGCTTCACATTTGGCATATAATGCAATTGATTCCGGAATAACGAGTTGCTTGTCCAATAAAATTGATGCTTTGGTTACATCACCGATTTCAAAAAATGGATTTAAAAAAGCAAACATTAATTTTCCTGGTCATACTGAAATTCTTGGTAAAATGACAAAGAGTTCTAATTTTGGAATGATGCTTATTGGTGGAGGATTGCGAGTAATGCTCGTAACAAGACATATTCCATTATCAAATGTAGCTAAAAGTATAACTTATAAAAAAATTAAAGATGCAATAGACTTAAGTAAAGAAGGTTTAGAATGGCTTGGTGTTATAAATGGAAAAATAGGTGTTTGTGGTTTGAATCCCCATGCAGGAGATGGAGGAGCTTTGGGAAAAGAGGAAATAGAGATAATTAATCCTGTGATCAATTCTTACAAAAATAAAAACCTTAATATTTCAGGAACACATTCTGCGGATACAATATTTTTTGATGCAAAGAATGGAAAATATGAATGCGTAATCGCTATGTATCATGATCAGGGGTTAGGACCTCTTAAAACTATAGGGTTTGATGAAGGTGTTAACTTAACGTTAGGCCTTCCAATTATTCGCACATCACCTGATCATGGAACAGCTTTTAATCTAGCAGGAAAAAATCAAGCATCACCCTTAAGTATGATAAATGCTATAAAGATAGCAATTGAGTTAGCTAGAAAGAAAAATCCATGGAAAACTCAAATAAAATAAACAGTTTAGGGGAAGTATTAAATTCACTTAAAAAATTAAATCATCAACCAAATAAAAAGTTAGGACAAAATTTTTTAGTTGATGAAAATATTCTAAATTTTATTGTAAATGCATCTAATATTTCTGATCAAGATACCATTCTTGAAATTGGTCCTAGTTTAGGAGCATTAACAGAAAAAATTTTGCTTAAATCAAATAATTTAGTATGTGTTGAAAAAGACAAAAAATTATATTCTTTTTTACTAAATCGTTTTTCAAAATTAAAAATTATTAACAAAGATATTCTTAAAATAAATCCAAATCAATTGGCCGTTAAAAATTCATATAAAATCATTTCAAATCTTCCCTATTCTGTAGCAAGTAGAATAATAATAATGTTTGCTGAATCTAATAATTCTCCCATATCAATGACATTAACTATTCAAAAAGAAGTTGCTGAAAGATTAATAGCAACTCCAAATAGTAAGTCATATGGAGTTTTGTCGATATTAGTTTCTAATTTTTATGAAATAAAAATATTAAAGAATATAAGTCCAAAATGTTTTTTTCCTTCTCCAAAAGTATTGTCATCTGTTATTTTCTTAAAAAAAAGAAATACGCCTTTAGTTGATAAAAAGTTATTTTTAATTTTTAAAAAAATCGTGAAATACTCTTTTACTCAAAGGAGAAAACAACTAGGGACTTCTTTAAGAAATTTGGGATTAAAGAATCTAGAAAGTTCATTTATGAACGCAACATTTTCATTAAAAGATCGTCCTGAAAATTTATCTGTAAGCCAATGGGTAGAAATTGCAAAAATTTACAGGAATCAAAGTTTATAATGTGGTTTTCTTCTAAGTTTATTTTTTAATGCTAATTTCCAAACTACCCATAATGCTTCATAAACAATCGATCCACTCATTTTAGATTCTCCAACTGTTCTATCTTCAAATACAATAGGTATTTCATCAACTAAAAACCCATTTATCCAAGCTTTATGAGTCATTTCAATTTGAAATCCGTATCCATTTGCTTCAATGCTATCTAGATCATAATGTTCTAATAATTTTCTACGAAAGCATTTGAATCCGCCAGTAGGATCAGAAAAAGGCATCCCTGTAATTAACTGAACATACAATCCTGCACCACGACTTAAAATTAATCTAGAAATAGGCCAATTCATTACTCTAATTCCATTAAGATACCTAGATCCTAAAATAAGATCATAACCTTCGTTTATTTTTTTAAGAAAATTAGTTATCTCTTTGGGATTATGCGAAAAATCACAATCCATCTCCATTATAAACTCATAGTTATGACTTAATGCCCATTTAAATCCAGCAATATAAGCCCGACCTAACCCATCTTTTTTATTTCGGTGTAAAACATTAATCCGAGAATTTTGATTCGAAAGATAATCTGCTATTTTACCAGTACCATCTGGAGAGTTATCATCAACAATTAAAATATCGACACTATCTGAGCATGACAAAACGCTCGTTGTAAGTGGAGTTACATTATCTTTTTCATTGTATGTTGGTATAATTACCAATGTTGTTTTTTTATTCATATATTTTTACATTTAAAGTTAATAATATTTTAATCAAGTTTATTAAATAGGAACTTTTATTTTTTCTATTCCATTATCTGAAATAGAAATTAAAAAGCAGTTTATTTCATCGAATTGAATATTTGATGCAATCAATGCATCGTGATAAATCTTAATTTGATTGGAGTATTTTAATTTTATATTTTCTAGTGAGTCACTTGAAAACTTATAGTCATAAATATTTATAGTTTTTTTATTAAATGAAATAAGGTCTATAACACCATCAATTAATTTATTTTCTTTTTTAAATAGAAATGGAAACTCTGAAATAAGGAAATCAGATAAGGCTGTTTCATGTTTCATTAAAATAATCGTTTTATTTATTAATTTAATTAATTTATCAGCATTGTTTTGGTTAACTTTATATGTTTTTATTAATCTTTTGACATTTAATTCGACATTTATTTCCCATTTGTTTTGTGCAGCAATCTCTAATATTGCATGACCTAAATTACCATTATTAATTGAACTCGTATTTGAAATATTATTATTTATCTTTTTTAAAGATGGGGATAAAGATGTTGTTGTAATTCTTGTAAAATTATTCTTATTGGATATCTTTTTTATACTTTTCATTTCATTAAAAATTCTTTCTGAAGAAAAAGAAATCTTATTTTTTTTACTAACTTTTGATTTTTCTTTAAAAAGATCGCTAAAGTAAATTGTTTTAATTTCGTTATCTAACAACAGTTTATTAATATATTTCATCCAATGTTGTGGTTTATCATAATTTTTGTTAGTAGATAAAATTATAAAATCCCTAGCTCGGGTCATAGCTACATAAAACAAGTTAATATCTTCTTTAATTCTTAAATTCTTTCTTATTTCGTTCGCATCATCATAATTTGATGAAGTGATGGAATATTTATTTTTTAAATTAATGTTAAGATGAATAAAGGTTTGATTATCTTTTTGTTCAAGAAAAGTAGTGCCTTCTTTATTACGGGGAAGTTTACCAAATTCAGGAATGAAAACTATTTTTTCTGTTAGTCCTTTTGATGTATGAATTGTCATTATATTAACGAAATTTTGATTAATATGAAGAGGAATAGCTTCATTTACTTTTGGAGGATCGTTAACATAATTTTTTAATTTTCTAGATATAAAACCGGGAGAAATTAATACACTTCGTTCATTTTCTCTTACCCAATCTATCAATTTTTTTAGATTTGCTATTTGAAGATCAGCATCTGGTAGTGAGGATAGAATTACATCATAGTTTTTCTTATCAATCCATTCACGAATCACTTCAGAAATTAATTTTTTAGAAAGATCATTTCTGCTATTTTCAATTTCTTCATAAATACTTTTAAAATGTTCAAGTGGATTTCCTATTTTTTTTTCTAATAAGCAATCTACAATTTTTTCATCTGAATTATTTACCCATGGAGAGCGAAGAAAGCCAATTCTAGATAAATAATCTAATGGATCACAAATGACATTTAATAATAATGATATATCTCGAGCAGGTATTGAAGAAAACAAACCTTGTCCCTTACCATGAAAAATATATGGAATATTTTCTTTTTTTAATTCTTTTTGAAGTATGGACAAGTTTTGTTTAGTTCTTAATAGAATAAGTATATCAGAATATTGATACTTATTATTATCTGTAATATTTTGGAATTTTTTTTGTTTTTCATTATATCTAAAAGTAGGTTGATTATTTTTATTTTTTGGATTTACTAAAAGAGAAATTCTTTTTGCAATTGCTGTCATTTCAGCTCTAATCTCTTCGGATTTTGTTTTAGATCCTTCATCAGGTAATAATAATTCAACAGCATGAGATTCTTTTATATTAGCGTTAATTTTTTCGTTTGATATTAATTTTTCTTCCTCATAATTAATGTAGACAGATTCAAAAATTTTATTAATTGTATGAATGATATCTCTTTTACTTCTCCAGCTTTCTTGTAGAGGTTCGATATTTCCATTTAACTTTAAAATTTTATTTTTTAATGAATTCATTATATTAGGATCGGCATCTCTCCATCCATAAATAGATTGTTTTTCGTCACCACACGTAATTAGTTTCGAGTTATTTTTCCATAAAGAATTAATTAATCTATGTTGAATTACTGAAGAGTCTTGAACTTCATCAACAATTATATATTCAAACTCGATTTCGTGGAGATTTTTTTCAAGTATTTCGATAGCATGAAACTTAATATCATCATAAGTAAGAAGAGAATTGACATCTTTGTAAAAATTAAATTCTTGGAAGCATGAGGATACGTATTCAGTAAATGCAATAATATATGGATAATTTGTTTTATAGATAGCTTGTTGAATTAACTTAAACATACATTTTCCAAAACCTGATTGTTTATTAATTGGCTTCTCAATTGCTAATTTTATAAAATCATCCAGATTTTTAGATTTAGCAATCGCGTTAGTTAAATGAGTTTTAATTTCTTTTTGAATTGATGAACTTTTTTCATTTATGTCCCAATTGTTAAGGTTTGATTCAATATCTTCTAATTCAATGTCTTTAGGAGGCAAAATATAATCATGACTGTTATCTAATGTTATTCCTAATCCTTGAGCTTTCTTGATTAAGTTTTTTGCTCTACCAGGAACTGTAGTTTCAGAAAATTGACTTGAAATATCGAGATTCATTTGTTCACAAAAAAAACGAAAATTTGTATTTTCTTTTAAAAAGTAAATCATTTTTTGGTGACATATTTCATCAAGAATATTTTCCATATTCTCTTCTTCAAATAATTTAAAATTTAAATTTACACCAGCATTAATACTATTCCTTCGAAGTATATCCGAACAGAATGAATCCATTGTACATATCTGAGCACTTTCAATTTTTTGAAGTAATTCTGTTTTATCTATCAAGTTATTATTTAGATTAGAAAGTTTCTTTAAAACTTCTGATTTTAATTCAAAAGCAGTATTTCTACTGAATGTCATTAAAATTATTTTATTTGGATCGATCTTAATTTCAGTAATTAGTTTTATATAAACATCAGTTAACCTAAATGTTTTACCGGTTCCTGCAGATGAATTAAATAGTGTATTGTTCATTTAGAATAACAAATATTAGTCATTTAAAAATTCGATGCAAACAGGTTCTCC
>Ga0160422_10001790_pt1 | contig 13401 bp, 11 predicted proteins | sample Fk160mmetaG_FD_108192 | JGI IMG/M metagenome (GOLD analysis project Ga0160422, IMG submission 108192) | Marine microbial communities from the Central Pacific Ocean - Fk160115 60m metaG | ecosystem: Environmental > Aquatic > Marine > Oceanic > Photic zone | place: The Central Pacific Ocean...
CGGCACCGCCCGATGTATAATATCGAGCAGCAATATATCGAGAAATTCCTGCATGACGGGGTCGCCGCCAACCCGCTGATCGACATGCGCTGGCGCACCGAATGCACCGGCGTGGCCGAAGCGGAAGATGGTGACGGCGTGGCCCTGACACTGCGCGATCCGGACGGCCCCTACGAGATGCGCACGGACTGGCTTCTCGCCGCCGACGGAGCGCGGTCGCCGATCCGCTCGATGATGGGGCTGCGGCTTGCCGGGCAGAATTTCGAGGGGCGCTACATCATCGCCGACATCCAGATGGAAAACCCGGTGCCGGTCGAGCGTTTCGCCCTGTTCGACCCCGACGCGCGGCCGGGATCGACCGTGCTGGTGCATCAGCAGCCCGACAATATCTGGCGCATCGACTATCAGCTTCGCGACGACGAAGACGAGGACGAGGCACTGCGCGAGGAGAACATCCGCGCCGCCGTGCAGAAGGTGCTGGATGAATGCGGCTATGACGCGCCGTGGGAACTGGAATGGTGGTCGGTCTATTCGGCGAACACGCTGCTGCTGGACGGCTACCGGCACGGCCGCACCATCTTCATCGGGGATTCGGCGCATATCGTGCCGATCTTCGGCGTGCGCGGCTTCAACAACGGGGTGCTGGACGGGGTGAATATCGGCTGGAAACTGGCCTGGCACCTTGCCGGCAAGGCGGACGAGGCGATCCTCGACAGCTATGACCATGAAAGGCGGCGCGCCACGCTGGACGTCATCGAGAAGTCGGAGAAGTCGACCCAGTTCATGACCCCGCGCACCCGCGGCCTTGCCATCATGCGCGACGCGGCGCTGAGCCTCGCGCTCGATTTCCCCTTCGCCAGCCAGTTCGCCAACCCGCGCAACATGACGCCCTATGAATATCACGACAGCCCGCTGACACTGCCCGATGCCGAGGCGTGGGACGCTGGCCCGCCCCCGGGCGCGGCAGCGCCTGATGCAAGACTGGATGGCGCTTTCCTGATGGACGGGTTCGGCCCCGGCTTCACCGTGCTGGCTTTCGGCGATGTGCCGGGGACAGGCCTGCTGGAAGAACATGATCTGGCAACGGTGCTGCGGCTGCCGCCCGAGGGCGAGGCGGCGGATGTCTATGGCGCCGGTGACGGCGATGCCGTGCTGGTCCGCCCCGACAGGTTCATCGCCGCGCGCTGGCACCGGGCGAATGGGGCGGCGATCCGTTCCGCCATCACGCGGATCTGCGCCGGCGGCCTGCAGGAGGACGGAGAATGAGCGACCGGGACCGGAATGTCGATCTGGAAGCGGTCTATGCCGCGCTGGCCGAGGGCATCGACGCGCACGGGCCGGAACATAGCGAGATGTTCCTTGCCAAGGCGGCGCTGCTGCTGGCAGAGGCGCTCGGCGACGAGGACCGCGCGTTGCGGGCCATCGCCGATGCCCAGCGCAACATGACCGGCATGCGCCGCCCTGACTAAGTTCAGAATTGAATGATCCGGCCCCGACATCGGTCCGGTACAAAATTTCCAGCCGTGCAGAAATGGGATTGCGCGCGCTGATTAGCGGTGTCACCGTGAGACGGACAGATATCAAGTCCGGGACGGCATAACCGCCCGGCAGGCAAGACCCGGACGGTGCGCGATGAAGACCAGACCTGCCCCCTCCACCCTCACCGAGGACCAGCTCGCCGCGTTCGAGCGTGACGGCTTTCTCGCCATCGACAATGTCGTGCCGCCGGAGGACCTCGCCCCCATCGAAACCGAATATGCCGAGCTTCTCGACAGGCTGGCGACAGACCTCTATGCGCGGGGCGAAATTTCGGACAGCTATGAAGGCCTCGAATTCGGCGCGCGCTACGCGCGGGTGATCGCCGAATATCCGGTGCTGCACCAGTTCCTGAATATCTCGCTGCCGCTGCTGAACGAGGGACGCGAGCCAGACACCTATCACATGCATCACGGCCCGGCCGTGTTCGAGCTGATGCGCCATCCGCGCATCCTCGACGTGGTCGAGGACATCATCGGGCCGGAGATTTTCGCCAGCCCGGTCCAGCAGATGCGGATGAAGCCGCCGGCGACGGCGCTGCATGACGAGGTGTCGGGCCACTCGAATGTCGGCGCCACCACCTGGCATCAGGACATTGTCGCCCTTCTTGAAGATGCCGACGACACCAACCAGGTGACGGTGTGGCTGGCGATCACCGAGGCGACGATCGAGAATGGCTGCCTGACATCCATCGCCGGATCGCATCGCGAGGGCCCGAAGGTGCATTGCTCAAACCTGGCCATCGCGCGCGAGCCGCAGGTCCCCGACAAGGTGATGGCGGGGCGCGAGGGCACGCCGCTTCCTGTCGGCAAGGGCGGCGTCGTGCTGTTCCACAAGATGAATGTGCATCGCGCGCTGCCGAACCTGTCGGGCGGTCTGCGCTGGAGCATGGATTTGCGCTACCACCCGGTCGGGCAGGCATCCGGCAGGCCGGCCTTTCCCGGCTTTGTCGCACGAAGCAAGGCCGACCCGCAGAGCGAGCTTCGCGACCCGCAGGCATGGGGCGATGCCTGGGACGCGGCGCGCGATGACGTCCTGTCAGGCCGCTTCACCGGCCGTATTTTCGAGGACCGCCGCTGGAACGACGCGGCCGTCTGCTAGGCACAACCCTGCCGGCATCCCGCCGGCACCTCTTCCCCATATGAACTTCAGACAAGGGAACTATCGATCATGAAAGTCGGATTCATCGGCCTCGGCAATGTCGGCGGCAAACTCTCAGGCTCGCTGCTGCGAAACGGCATGGATGTCATGGTCCATGACCTCAATCAGGACCTGGTCGGCGAATTCGTCACCCTCGGCGCAAAGCGCGCCGAAGGCCCGGCCGACCTGATGCGCAATTGCGACGCTGTCATCACCTGCCTACCCTCGCCCGCCGCCTCTGCCGCGGTGATGGACGAAATGCTGCCCGAGGTGACCGACGGCAAGATCTGGATGGAAATGTCGACCACCGACGAGGCGGAGGTCAAACGCCTCGGCGCGCTGGTGATGGAGCGCGGCGGCGCTGCCGTGGACTGCCCGGTGTCGGGCGGGTGCCACCGGGCGGCGACCGGCAACATCTCGATCTTCGCCGGCTGCGACCGTGCCACCTTCGAGCGCATCGCGCCGTTCCTGAAGACCATGGGACGCCGCATCCTTCATACCGGCGATCTGGGATCGGCCTCGATCCTGAAGGTCGTCACCAACTATCTCGCCACCGCGAACCTCGTCACCTGCTGCGAGGCGCTGGTCACCGCCAAGGCCGCCGGCATGGACCTCAACACCGCCTATGAGGCGATCAAGATTTCCTCCGGCACATCCTTCGTCCATGAAACCGAGAGCCAGGTGATCCTGAACGGATCGCGCGACATCTCCTTCACCATGGATCTGGTGAAAAAGGATGTCGGCCTGTTCAAGGAGGTCGCCGACCGCGCCGGGATCCCGCTGGAGATCGCGCCGATGCTGGTGGATATCTTCGATGACGGCATTTCGCGCTATGGCAGCCGCGAACTCTCGCCGAACATCATCAAGCGTCTCGAGGATGCGACCGGCCTCGATGTCCGGGCACCCGGCTTCCCGCCGGAAATGCTGGATGACGAGCCGGAGGAACCGGGCTACGAGATCATTCCGCAGGGCGCAGGCGCGTCCTGAACGCATTGCTCTTCCTGTACTGACATCACGGCGGATCGGCGATAGGCTTTTCCGGCGAGATACCCGGCAAGATGGAGAGGGCCGTGGAATTCAACCATTTTCTGTCATCCTACTATCCGGACACCAGCTATGGCGCCGATCGGCATTACGCAGACATGCTGGAGCAGGCCGTTGCCGCTGAGCGCCTCGGCTATGCGTCGGTGTCCATCCCCGAACACCATCTGATGAACATCCTGATGAACCCTGCTCCGCTGCAGATGGCGATCAAGGTCGCCGGGGCGACAAGGCGCATCAAGATCATCACCTCGGTCGTCCAGTTGCCGCTGCATGACATGCGCACCTATGCCGGCGAGGTGGTGCTGGCCGAACTGTTCACCGACGGACGCCTGATCCTCGGCGTCGGGCGCGGCGCCTTTGCCGTCGAGATGGACAGGATGGGCGCGCCGATCGAGGAGAGCCGCGAGAAGTTCGACGAGAGCCTGAATGTCCTGCAGGCATTGCTGGAGCGGGAAAATGTCAGCTGGTCGGGCAAATACTACAATTTCGACGAGCTGACCGTGATGCCGCGGCCTGTGCGTCCGGTCCAGCTCATGATGGCCGCCCTGTCCCCGCCGGCGATCTACCACTCCACCCTGCGCGGGTTTCATATCCAGACGACGCCCCTGATGGACACGAACGAGAAAATGCTCGAGCAGATCGGCGCATTCTACAAGGCCAAGGACGAGCTTGGCGATGCCGGCAAGCATCTGACAATCAGCCTGTCACGTGTGTGCTGGCTGGCAAGGGACGAGGCCGACAAGCGCGCCAAGCTGGAGCTGGCGAACGACTATTATGCGCGGTTCGACAATGTGTTCACCGGACCGGGCGAGATTGAAAGCGGGGCGATCGCGAGGCTGCCCCGGACCCAGACGCTGGAGGAGCTGGAGACGAATCTTCTGATCTGCACGCGGGACGAGTTCATCGACCAGCTGGCGGTCTATGAGGAAGCCGGGGTGGATGAACTGATCCTGAGCCAGAATATCGGCACGCCCAATCAGGAGACGCTCGAGAACATGCAGTCGATCGCCGAAGAGGTGATGCCCCACTTCTCCAAGCTCGGAAAGATCGAGGCGGCGGAGTGAAATCCCGCAGCATCTGATCTCCGCAGTATCTGAACGTTGTAACTGACACCGGATGACAACAGGTCGAACCCATGGCTGAAGCGATAGATTGCGCCTATTCCGTTGAAGGCACGGGCGAGCCTCTGGTCCTGATCCACGGCATTGGCGCGGCACGTGACGCCTGGCGCTTCATCACCCCGCACCTTCATGAGCATTTTACCGTGGTCACCTATGACCTGCGCGGCCACGGCGAGTCCCCGCTGCCGGACCCCGGCTTCGGGCTTGATGATTTGGTTGACGATCTCGAACAGTTGCGGGTTCGGCTCGGGCTGGAGCGCATGCATCTTGCCGGTCATTCGCTTGGCGGGATGATCGGGCCCCGATACGCGCTGAGATTCCCTGACCGGGTATCGTCCCTAGGGCTTTATTCAACGGCGGCGGCACGGACCGGGGATGACAGCGCCAAGGTCTGGGCCGTGGTCGAGGCGATGGAGCAGAAGGGCATCGAGAAGGTCCTCGGCACGCTGACAAACCGATGGTTTACCGATGATTTCATAGACCGGAACCCCGACATCGTGGAACGGCGGCTGAAACAGGTGATGGCTACGGACCCCGACATCTTCATGAATGTCTTCCGTATCTATGCCAGCACCGAAATGATGCCGTGGCTCCACGAGATCACCCAGCCTGCGCTGATCATCACCGGAGAACTGGATGGTGGATGCAACCCGCGGCTAAACAGGCTGATCGATGACGCCATGCCGAACTCGGAGCTGATTGTCCTCGAGGGACTGAAACACTCGATCCTCGTCGAGGCGGGAGAAACGGTCGCGAGGCACCAGATCAGGTTCGTTCACGGCTGAACGGTCGCGACCGGCTAACCCGCCGTCACGCCGCTGATCAGGTTCTGTGTCATCAGAAGATGCTCGAGCTGTTCAACCGAACCGCTGAACCGTTCGATCGCGCCGATCAGCGCGGCCTGGCGTTCGTGTCGCTCGCGGGCGACAGCCTCCGCCTCGGCGACTGAGACTGCCTTGAACCTGATATCCGCTCCCGGCATCATCCGGCCGAGCTTCGGCATGTCCGACGAGATGACCGTCGCGATTTTCGGGTACCCGCCGGTGGTCTGGCAATCCGCCATCAGAATGATCGGCAACCCGTTGCCCGGCACCTGGATCGCGCCGCGTACAATGCCGTCGGAAGCGATGTTGTAACCCTTCTCATGCGTGACAGCCGCCCCTTCGAGACGCATGCCCATGCGATTGACCGCTTGCGAGACGGTGTAGCCTGTTTCGAAGAAGGTCTTGATACCAGCGGTGGAGAAATAGTCATCCTGCGGGCCGGCAACCACCCTGATGAACGGCGAGTTGTCCGGGTCCGGCGGCCGCCTGAGAATGCGCTGCGATGAAGAGCCGCTGACGGGCTGGCGCAGTGGCAGGCAATCCCCCTTTTCCAGAATGCGCCCGTGGAACCCGCCAAACCCCGCCGACATGCAGGTCGACTGGCTGCCATAGATCGGGGGCAGGTCGAAGCCGCCATGGACAGCGAGATAACAGACAGCGCTGTCGCTGACCGCCCCGACCCTGAAGACCTGTCCTTTCAGAAGGGTGACGCTGCGGCAGGCGGAAATCACCTCCCTTTCAGGCGCCACCACCTCGATCGCGGTCGCGGTGCCGGCAAGTGCCACCTTCACGCTGTCCGCCGTCACTTTCAGTGTCGGGCCGAGCATCCGGATTTCCAGCGCGCCCGTCCCAACCTTGTTCCCGGACTCATTACCCACAAGCGCGTTGGCGATGTCGAAACTGTCGGTGTCGAGCGCCCCCGACACAGAAATGCCAAGCGCCTGATAGCCTAAACGCCCACGGTCCTGAACGCTTGTCATCAGGCCCGGCGAGATGACTTCCAGCCCCGCGCTCATGGCTGCCTCAAGCGTGTCATGTCAAAGCTGCCGTCATCGACCTGTGCCGTCAGCTCGTCGAATTCATCGCGCTCGATCCGGCTGAGACGGACCTTGTCCCCGGGCTTGAAGAGGATCGCCTCCTCGCGCGCAAGGTTGAAGATCTCGACCGGCGTGCGCCCCACCACATGCCAGCCGGTGGGATTCGGCACGGCATAGATGATGGTCAGGCCGGTGGCGGTCACAACCGACCCTTTCTCCACCCGCGCAACAGGATTCTCGCGACGCGGAATGTTCAGGGCCGGCGGCAGGTCGCCCATATAGGGCTGCCCCGGCGCGAAACCGAGCATATAGACATGATGCGTCACCTCGAGCATGGCCTTGATGACCTCATTCTCGTCCAGCCCCGACGCGGCGGCGACATGGGCAAGGTCAGGGGCAAGGTCACTGTCAAAACAGACCGGAATTTGCCAATGGGCCGGCGCGGCATCACCGGCTTCCGGCGGAGACTCGATTAGCGGCTGAAGCTGCGCGACAAGCTCGTCGCGTGTCACCACCAGCGGGTCATAATTCACCAGCAGCGAACAATAGGTCGGCAGCGTTTCGCTGACACCCGCGATCGCGGCCTGTGCGATGCTGTGGCCGAGCGCGACGATCCGGCTGTTCAGTTCGCGTTCGATCACGGTGCCGAACTGGACGGTAAGCGCGGTGTCGCCGCTGGACAGGTACTGCACGTCGGGGGTCGCCATATCTGTCAGGACGGAAACATCGTCTCGTGCATCGGCCTGATCTCGATACCGGCATCGATCAGCGCGTTGCGGACCGATTTTGCCATGGCCACCGCCGTCGGGCTGTCACCATGAACGCAGATCGAGTCAATCTGAACCGGTATGCGCTTCCCATTGATGCTTTGCATCGCGCCATCCTCGATGAACCGGACCATCCGCCTGCCGGCCTCGGCGGCGTCCTTGATCATGGCACCGTCCTTCTTTCGCGAGACCAGCATGCCGTCATCCTCATAGGCGCGGTCGGCGAAGACCTCGCGCGCCACATTGAGCCCCAGCTTCTCGCCCACCTTTTCAAGCTCGCTTCCGGGAAGAACGAGGAAAATCAGGTCCTGATCGACGGACTTCACAGCCCGCGCCGCGGCCATGGCCAGATCTTCATCCTCGCAGGCCATGTTGCTGAGGGCGCCATGGATCTTGTAATGCGTGACCCGCATATCGAGCGAGGTCGCCATGCCCTGGATCGCGCCGATCTGATAGACAAGCGACTTTTCGATGTCAGCCGGGCTGTCTCCGACTATCCGGCGACGGCCAAAGCCCCACAGATCATTGAACCCGGGATGCGCGCCGACCCCCACGCCGTTCGCCCTTGCCTGTGACAGGGTCTCGTGCATCACCTGCGGGTCGCCGCCATGGAAGCCGCAAGCGACATTGGCTGAGGAAATGATTTTCATCATCTCCTCATCCTCGCCAATCTTGTACTGGCCGAAACTTTCGCCAAGATCAGAATTCAGATCGACATATGCCACAGAGGGACCCTCCTGCAGACAACCGGTGCGCACGCCCGGCCTGCTTCCACTATTTTATAACGGTCCTGAAATGTAAAGTTGCCGGCGGAAAAGTCGTCCGCCGGGAGCCTGTCTCAGCCTGAATTGCGTTGCCAATTCCCTGGCAAAATGAAACGCTGTTACAAGTCACACCAGCAGTTCCATCCGGGCGATGGCGTGTGCCTTGGTTTCAATTGCCCGGGCTTCCATGGCGAAAAACATGATCGCCGGGGCCCGTCAGCGCAGATTGACGAGACGGTCGTTCGTTTTCACGATGTGAAGGAGAAACAGGACGTGATTGTTCGTGAGCTGAAGGATGTCATCGGATCATGGCGGCATGCCAGTGGTGACGGCTGGGAGAGCCGCCGGATCGTCCTCGCCGACGACAGGATGGGATGTTCGCTTCATGACACGCTGGTCAGGGAAGGCGCCGAGCTGCATCTCGAATACAAGAACCATCTCGAGGTGAATTACTGCATCGAGGGCGAAGGCGAAGTGGTCGATGTCGCCACAGGCACCATCTGGCCGATCCGGCCGGGCACCATGTATGCGCTCGACAAGCATGACCGGCATATTCTGCGCGCCACCAAGGGCGACCTGCGGCTTGTATGCACCTTTTCGCCGGCTTTGTCGGGCCGCGAAACCCATGACGCCGACGGCAGCTACAGGCTCGCGGACTAGCCGCCCCTCACCCTTTCGACCTTGGCACATCATTGCGGGCTGTCGTCATGATTCAGCCGCGCATGGCCGATCTTGCGAACGCCACTATTCGGATATTGGCAAATCCGTTTCTTTGTTAGACTTTTCTGCGAAGGTCCCGAAACAGCCGGATGGAGACATTATGGCAGGCCGCTTTTTCTCGGCAGACGAGGCCCGCCTGATGGCGCGCTCAAGGCTGCCGCGAATGATGTTCGACTTTGTCGACGGCGCTGCCGGAGACGAATCCTTGCGTGACATCAACAGCCGGGTGATTGATGCCATACGGCTCATGCCGCGGGTGCTGGCCGATGTCGCCACCCGCGATCTTTCCCACAGCTTTCTGGGCATGGAGACCGGCAGTCCCTTCGGCATTGCCCCCATGGGCATGTGCAATCTGACCTGGCCCGGCGCCGACATGATGCTGGCGCGCGCCGCTGCCGCGCGGCGGATCCCGGTGTGCGTTTCGACAGCATCCTCGACAACGCTTGAAGCCATGCAGGAAGTTGCCGGCGGCAACGCATGGTTCCAGCTCTATGCTGATCGGTCAGCGGCATTCACGGACGAGCTTGTGGACCGGGCGGAAGCGGCCGGATACGAGGTTCTGATCCTGACGGTTGATGTGCCGGTCCTTTCACAGCGGATCCGCGATTTGCGCAACGGCTTCAAATATCCCTTTCACTGGGGGCCACGCCAGATCTGGGATCTTGCCACGCATCCCCGCTGGTCGATCGCCACACTCGTTGCCACACTCGCCAGCGGACTGCCACGCACGATGAATTATGCAACATCGTCATCAGGTGCCAGTTTCGAGCGCGGCGCTGACCGGACCGGCGCCGACTGGGACTATCTGGAACGCCTGCGGTCACGATGGAAGCGCAAGCTGGTGATCAAAGGGGTGCAGTGCCCTGCCGACGCAGAGCGCATCAAGTCGGCGGGCGCAGACGCGATCTGGGTGTCGAACCATGGAGGACGGCAACTGAACGCCGCCCCTAGCGCCATTGAAGCCCTTGCCGCCGTACGTGACACGGTTGGCGATGATTACCCCGTGATCATGGATGGTGGCATCAGGTCGGGCGAGCATGTGGTCAAAGCTCTTGCCTGCGGGGCAGATTTTGTCATGCTGGGACGTACAGTGATGTACGGCATCGGTGCCGACGCGGAACGAGGTCTGTCGAGAATGCTTGATCAGGTCAGTAAGGAGACCGCAACCGTGATGGGTTTGCTCGGCCACAGCTCGGTAGCCGGCCTTGGACGGCACTGCCTCGCGTCATCGCACCCCGGATTTGCTGTCCTGCCTGCGGGCAAGGCATGACCGGCGTCCGCAAAATCCGTGGCGGGGCGCTTCTGGCGCGCGCCCTGAAGGAAAAGGGCATAGAGCATGTCTTCACCCTTTCCGGAGGGTTTTGCAATCCGGCGCTGGAAGGGTTCATGGAATGTCAAATGAAGGTGGTAAACTGCCCGCACGAGCAGGTGGCCGGCCACCTTGCCGACGGGCACACCAGAATAACCCGCAAACCGGCCGTCTGCCTTGTCGGGCCTGAAGGGTTCGCCAACGCCGTTCCGGCCATGATGGAGGCATGGGGCGAACGATCGCCGGTGATCTTCGTGACGGGTTCGAGCACCCTGAAACGCCAGGGTGCCGGCGGTTTCAAGGAAATCGATGATGTCGCCATCGCTGGTCCGCTGACCAAATACAGCGTATCGATCACCGATGGCGAGCGGATCGGCGAGTTCGTTGACCGCGCCTACAAGACCGCTATCAACGGATATCCCGGCGCCGTTCATCTGAGCCTGCCGGTTGATATCATGTTTTCATCATTCAGCGAGGATGCCGGCCGGGCTGAACGCCCGTTCGAGCTTTCAGCCGAAGCGCCGGCACGTGCCTGGCCGGAACCGCAGCGTCTTCAGCAGGTTCTGGCGAAGGTCGCGGCCGCGAAACGACCGATCCTGATCGGCGGCCATGGAGTCTGGTGGGCCGGTGCCGAGCAGCAGCTTGAGGAAGCTGGCCGCAAGCTCGGCATACCCGTTTTCAATGTACCCTATCACCAGAAGCTGCTCAGCGAGCAGAGCGCGGCATATATGGGCCTTGCCGACATCCACCAGTACCACCCGTCGAAAGACGCCTTTGGCGAGGCCGACCTTGTCCTGATGGTCGGGGGCCGGCTGGACAACCAGATGAATTTTGGCAATCCGCCACTGTTCCCGCGCGGCGCCGAACTCGTATGCGTCAACGGCTCGCATGAGGAAGTGGATTTCAACCGTGCAGCGGATATGACGCTCCTGAGTGATCCCGGCGCCTTTCTTGATGCCTTGGTCTCGCTTGGAGACACCGCGCGCGATGGACGAGACGCTGCGTGGCTGGATCACAACCGTCAACGCCGTTCGGAATGGGTCGCAAAGATGCATGCCGATGTAGATGCCGAGGCGTCGACTGCCGAATTTGGCGGCCGCATCCACCCGCTGCACCTCGCCCTCGATGTCCAGCAGGCCATGCAGGATGACGACTGGCTGGTGATTGACGGCGGCAACACGCATTTCTGGTCGGAGATCGCTGTGAACATGGCCGGCTTCGAAGGTCGCAAGCTGGGAGGCGTCCTGCATCCCGGGACGTTCAGCCTGCTTGGTGTCGGCGTCTCTTTCGCACTGTCGGCGAAGAACCTGAATCCGGACAAAAATGTTGTGCTGATCAGCGGCGACGGCGCCTTCCTGTCGGGCGGGCTGTCAATCGAGACGGCCTTTCAGGAGAACCGGCCGATCACCGTCGTCATCGACAATAATGGCGGCCTTGACTGTATCTCCCAGCAACAGGAACGGCTGTTCGAGAGCGGCAGGCATTTTGCCACGGATTTTCGGGATATTCCCTTCCACACGATGTTCGAAGGCCTTGGCGGGCATGGCGAGCTGGTAACGCGGCGCGAGGATATCATCCCGGCAATGAAACGTGCCTTCGCCAGCGGCAAGACCGCCTGTGTGAACGTCAAGGCGAAGGGCGTGATCAGCCCGATCGTGCTGGCCACGACATCCAAGCGCGACAAAGCATCGATTGAATGACATGGCACGCCTCTCCTCGCATTTTCTGAATGGAATCGACGGTACCCACGCCGGCGACGTAAGGGTATCCCTGTGGCGGATCGGCAAGGATCACGGCCGCGAACTGGTCTTTGAGTCGCAAAGCGAGGCCGATGGCAGGTTCGCAGAGGAGGTCGCCGCAGACGCCGACGCGCAATACGAAATGGTGGTGGATAGCGGCGCCTATTTCCGCAAGCGCGCTCAACAGCAGGACGGCCGGCAGATTTGTGACGAGATCGTGATCCGGTTCCGCATGCCTGACCCCGCGCGGCGCTATCACATTCCCATCATCATGTCGCCGAACAGCTATTCCTGCTGGTGGTCCAGCTAGGCTACGGGTACATCGCAAGCGCGGAGCAAGCGACATGGCACAGACAGGTTTGAACATGTCCCGCCGGATCCGGCGCACCCCGTATACGGGCCGCGCCGAGGCGCATGGCGTTCGCGGCTACAGCGTGGTCAACCACATGCTTCTTCCAAAGGCCTATGCGGCGAGCGTCGAGGAGGATTACTGGCACCTGCGCGAACATGTGCAGGTCTGGGACGTGGGCTGCCAACGGCAGGTGCAGGTCACCGGCCCGGATGCCGCCGAGCTTGTGCAGTTGATGACGCCGCGCGACCTGCGCCGGATTCCCGACGGACAGGGGCTTTACATCCCGCTGATTGACGAACATGCCGGCATGATCAACGATCCCGTCCTGCTGAAGCTGGAGGACGACAAATTCTGGCTGTCGATTGCGGATTCCGATGTATTGCTGTTTGCCAAGGGAATCGCATTCGGGAGGGGGCTTGACGTCTTGGTCGAGGAACCCGACGTGTTCCCGCTAGCCGTGCAGGGACCGAAAGCGGAAACCTTGATGACAGAGTTGTTCGGAGATGAGATCGCGGCGCTTCCCTATTTCGGCTTTGGCACATTCGACATGCTGGGCACGCGCCAGGTGATCGCCCGTTCCGGCTACAGCAAGCAGGGCGGCTTCGAGATCTACCTCGAGGGCGGGCACCTTGGCGGCGCGCTCTGGGACCTTGTGTGGGAGGCAGGCCGCGCGCTGGATATCCGCCCCGGATGCCCGAACCTGATCGAACGGATCGAAGGCGGGCTGATGTCCTATGGCAACGAGTTTACCCGGGCGAACAACCCGCTTGAGTGCGGCTTCAAACGCTACTGCCATCTTGAGGACGGCATCGACTATATCGGCCGTGAAGCGCTCCTCAAGATCGCGGAAGACGGGCCGGAGAGGCATATCATGGGCGTGACATTTGGCGGCGAAGCCCTTTCCGGCGTGGCGGTCCCGCTCGCCGTGATGGCCGAAGAAGGCACCGTGATCGGTGAGGTCACCTCGGGCATATGGTCGCCGCGGCTTGGATGCAATGTCGGCATGAGCATGATCGCCCGCGGTCACTGGGATGCCGGCACCCGCATC
>Ga0160422_10001792_pt1 | contig 13391 bp, 17 predicted proteins | sample Fk160mmetaG_FD_108192 | JGI IMG/M metagenome (GOLD analysis project Ga0160422, IMG submission 108192) | Marine microbial communities from the Central Pacific Ocean - Fk160115 60m metaG | ecosystem: Environmental > Aquatic > Marine > Oceanic > Photic zone | place: The Central Pacific Ocean...
TGTGCTCTACCGCTGAGCTACAAGGGCTTAATAGAAGTGGGCCGGGTTGGATTTGAACCAACGTAGGCAGAGCCAGCGGATTTACAGTCCGCCCCCTTTAACCACTCGGGCACCGACCCCCACAATTAAAATTTATCAGTTAATGGGCACTTTGTGCACAAATGTTTTGGTTTTTTTTTTCTTTGTGGATAGGATTTTAAAAGATGAGTAATTTTATTGAATGAAAATTTTATTAATAAATGGTCCAAATTTAAATCTTCTAGGTAGAAGAGAACCTGAAATATATGGGAATATGAGTTTAAATAAAATAGAAGAAAAACTTGTGGAGTTAGCGAAAGCAAATAAAATCCAATTAAATTGTTTTCAAAGTAATCATGAGGGAGAAATTGTTGATAAGATTCATCTCTCCATAGGACAAGTACAAGGTATTCTTATTAATGCTGGAGCTTTTACACATACATCTGTCTCTATAAGAGATGCTCTAGTGGGTTCAGATATTCCTTTTGTTGAACTGCATATTTCAAATATTTTTAGTAGGGAAGATTTTCGTAAAGAATCATTGTTAACAGATAAATCAATAGGTATTGTTAGTGGCTTTGGAATTAGAAGCTATTTTTTAGCTTTAGATGGAATTATTGGTTATTTAAACGACAAAAATTGATGGAAAGTGTTTTTAAAAGACCTCCTTTTCATATAAAGCATCTGAAATCCTTATCTTCGGATAATTGGATACATTTAGCATTATCAGACCCAATCGAAATACTTATAGATCATGCACATTGTGAGAGAAAGGCTGCAGGAGTAGCAATTCAACTGATGTTTAGATATCCATCAGAGCCAAATCTATCTGAAGTTTTAAGTCCAATTGCTCGAGAAGAGTTGGAACATTTCGAAAAAATATTATATTTTCTAAAAGATCAGGGGATTGAATTAAAGTCTTTAAAGCCGCCTCCATATGGATCTGAACTATCTAAAAATATAAGGAAAAAAGAACCTTTTAGAATGTTAGATAGTTTTTTAGTGGCTGGTATCATTGAGGCAAGAAGTCATGAAAGGCTTGCTATTCTTGCGTTGAATTCGCTTGAAGAATCCTCAAGATTACTTTATCAATCCCTTTTGGAGAGTGAAGCAAGACATTTTGGAGTATATTGGCAATTAGCTCAAAATAAATTTGATAAGAAAGAAACTTTCCAAAGATTAGATGAATTATTAAAAAAAGAAGAAGAGATTCTGGCTAATACATTTTCTCTTCCGCGTGTACACAGTTAATAAAAATTAAATTTATGAAAAAAATATATAGATTCTTAAAAAAATTATTTCACTTAAAAGATAATTATTCGTCTTTAACAGTTATTGGTGTTGGGCCAGGTGATCCATCGCTCTTAACAATTGCAGCTATAAAAGCCTTAAGGAAATCTAAAGTCATTTTTTATCCAATTTCATCAGATGACAAAAAAAGTTTATCCGCAGAAATTGTAAAAAATTATATTAAATCAAAAAAACAATTATCTATCATTTTTCCGATGGCAAGGAAAGGATATAATGCATCTCAGATTTGGAATAACGCAGCAGTAAAGATTATTAAATATATCAAGAAAAATAAATCAGTCGCACTACTATGCTTAGGAGATACATCTATATTTGCTAGCTCTTCATACATAGTTGCAGAAATAAAGAAGATTGATCCTGAAATAAAAATAAATATTATTCCGGGGATCTCTTCAATATCCTTAGCAGCATCACTAGCAAACTTCCAATTAATTAATCATGGGGAAATTTTAAAAATATTTGAATGCCCAAATGACTCAATTAAGTTATCACATCTATTAAGAAATAATGGAAACTTTAATACTAATACTGTCTTTGTTTTAATGAAAGTTGGACGCAGATGGAGTTGGGTAAAGAATACTTTGATAAAAGAAAATATTTTTAAAGATGCATTTTTAGCAGTAAATCTTGGAATGCGAAATCAATTTATTGGAAAAGCATCAGATTATCTTGAAGAAGATTTACCATATTTTTCGTTGATTTTAATAAGAAACTAAATATTAGTAAAGTTTTATTTTTTAAATTTCTATTAAGTTCTTTTTTAAAGTAAATATATTTATCTGATATATAAATATTGAATAAAAATTCATTCAAAGTTAAAAAATTCATAAAAATGTATAGTTATATAAGTAACTAATTAAAAAATATTTTGTCTCTCCCTTCAATAGCAATTATAGGAAGACCTAATGTAGGTAAATCGACTTTGGTTAATCGATTATGCCAAAGTAAAAATGCTATTGTTCATGATACTCCTGGGGTTACTAGAGATAGAACTTATCAGAATGCAGAATGGGGTGGCAGAAATTTTCAAGTTATAGATACAGGTGGATTGGTTTTTGATGACGATACAGAATTTCTTCCTGAGATAAGGATTCAAACTTTTCTAGCGTTAGAAGAGGCATGTTTGGCCATTTTTATTGTTGATGGTACACAAGGAATTACAGATGGTGATCTTTCCATAGCCAAGTGGTTAAGAAATTCTCAATGCAAAGTAATAGTTGCTGTAAATAAATGCGAATCTCAAATCCTTGGAGCCTCATTAGCCTCAGAATTTTGGGGTCTGGGATTGGGAGAACCAATGCCTGTTTCAGCTATTCATGGATCTGGAACAGGAGATCTTTTAGATCTCGTAATTTCTAGAATTCCTGAAAAATATGTAATTGAAAATGAAGAAAAATTTTCAATGTCAATCATTGGGAGACCAAACGTAGGTAAATCAAGTCTATTAAATGCAATAACTGGAAATAAAAGGGCAATTGTCAGTGAGATTAGTGGAACAACTACTGATTCAATAGATACAATTTTAAAAAAAGGTGAATATACTTGGAAAATTATTGACACTGCTGGAATTAGAAGAAAAAAGAATGTGAGATATGGGACTGAATTTTTTGGTATTAATAGATCTTTTAAATCTATTGATAGAAGCGATATTTGTATATTAGTTTTGGATGCGATAGATGGTGTTACAGAACAAGATCAAAGATTGGCGGGCAGAATTGAAGAGCAGGGTAGGGCTTGCTTAATTGCTGTAAATAAATGGGATCTTATCGATAAAGATAGCTCTACAATTTATGAAGTCGAAAAGGTTTTACGTTCAAAACTATATTTTTTAAATTGGTCAAAGATGATATTTATTTCAGCTCTAACAGGTAAAAGGGTTAAAGATATTTTTGATAATGCCATTTCTGCTGTGAATCAGCATGAAAGGAGGGTTAATACTTCTGTAGTGAATGAAGTCATCAAAGAGGCAATAACATGGAGAAGTCCTCCTACAAAAAGAAGTGGGAAGCAAGGAAGAATTTATTATGGAACTCAAGTTAGGAATAAACCACCTACATTCACTCTCTTTGTCAATGATCCAAGTTTGTTTGGAAGTACATATAGAAGGTATATTGAGAAACAATTTAGAATTAACTTAGGCTTTGAAGGCACACCAATAATTCTTTTATGGAGAGGCAAGCAGAGAAGATCTTTAGATCGAGAAATTGCTAAAAATAATATCAAACTGGTACAAAATTAATTTATGAGTATTATTACTAAATTCCCAATTGGACAATATGTTGATGGAGATAAAAGTTGGCTAAGAATGATTGATTGTAGATTAAAGTTGCTAATTCTTTCAATTTTTTTAATAAGTCCAATATGGGCTGGACCAATTTGGAGAATAACTTTGATGGGTTCTTTGATTCTTATAACTTTTGGGAGTGCCTTACCAATAAGGATCTGGTGGAGATCATTTTTATTATTGATTCTCTTATCTTTCATTGTCGGTTCTTTATCGATAATCGCTTCATCAAATATCTCAGTTATTCAATCCTCTTTTAGAGATCCTAATGAATTAAAAGTAATCTTAGATAATCAAACTACTTGGAATGTTTTTGAGATTCCTCCTTATAAATTAGGTTTATTAAATTTTGGTCCCTACAGTCTCTCACGCAAAGCTTTCTATTTAGGTATTAAAACATCTACTCTTATATTTACAGTTATTCATAGTGTTAATTTAATCCTTATTACAACTCCAAAAGAAGATATGGTTTGGGCTTTAAGTTGGTTTTTAAATCCTCTCAAAATATTTGGATTACCATTAAATAGATGGTTGTTTCAACTCTTACTTGCTTTGAGATTTATACCTCTTGTTCAGGAAGAATTACAAAATATTTTCAAGTCAATTTCTGTTCGATCAGTCAATTATAGAAAGTTAGGATTAAAAAAATCTTTCAAAATTCTTCTAGGACTTATTGAAAGACTTTTTATCAATATTTTGCTACGAATCGATCAAGGTGCAGAGTCACTCTTATCGAAGGGGACCTTAAAAATTAATACTGAAAGATTTAAGTTTAAAAAAACAAATAAGAAAGGATTTTTTATAGTAAACTCATTTTCTTTAATTTTTTTATGCCTAGCTATTTTTCTTAGAAAACAGTATGGTGCATATTAAATAACAAATTTTAAATTGAGTTCAGAACGTTATTTAAATCATCCAACATTTGGAATGTTATATCAGGTATCTCCAGCAAATGAAGATCAGGATATTTATGCGACTTTATATGCACAAAAAATGTTTTTCCTTGTATCTATAAAAAAGAGAGAGGTTTTATTTGAAGTTATTCCATATCTTGCAGCAAGGCATCAGGCTGAAATAAATTTGCAAAAAGCAAAAAGAGAGCAATCTCCTGATTTACCAAAGTGGGAAAATCTATTCAAGCAAACTTTTTTGTAGAAATTTGAAAGAAAATTATTTTAAGATTAAAAATCAACTTCCAAGGAATGTAAATTTGCTTGCAGTAAGTAAAGGATTTCCTGCATCTAAAATTATGGAATTACATGATTTAGGTCAAAATGATTTTGGTGAGAGCAAAGTTCAAGAAGCGCTGCAGAAGAAAAAAGAATTAGAAAATTGTGAAAAAATAAGATGGCATTTTATAGGCAAAATTCAAAGCAATAAAATTCGTAAAATAGTTCAAAATTTTTACTATATTCACTCAGTAGATTCATATGAAAAAATACTTAAAATTTCTAAGGCTTCAACTGAATTAGAAAAAATAACATTATTGATGATTCAAATTAAATTGGCAGAAGACCCTTTAAAAGGTGGTATGTCTTATGAAGAAGTTTTACAAAGATGGAGCGAAATAAAAAAATTTAGGGGAATTAAAATAAATGGATTAATGACTATAAATCCAAAGGATTTAACTTCTGAGGAAAATTTAAAACTTTTTAAAAAATGTAGATTTCTGACTGATTCTCTTAAATTGCAAGATTGTTCTATGGGGATGTCAAATGATTGGAAAGAAGCTGTTGAAGCAGGCTCTACATGGTTAAGATTAGGTTCATCAATATTTGGAAAAAGAAAAGTTTAGTTAGTGCTCAAAGAAAATTTAAGATAAAATGTTTCTTTATACTTGCAGTAAGTATGAGATAACGTTATTTAGGTATAGGTAGTTTGTTCAAATATGAAATTGAATTAATTACTGTTGGTTCTTTACCATTATTAAATTTAAGGGGATTTTAAAAGGTGTCACTTATTTCTAGGCTAAAAGCTGTTGTTGCTGGCGATGATTATCTAGATGATGATTTTGATGAAATAGATTATTCATCTGATGATGAATTTAATTCTATGCATTATCAGAAGCAAAATAATAGAAATCTAAGTGCGCTATCAAATTCTAATCCTTTTGAATTTATGAATAATAAATCATCAAAAGTTGTCGGTATGCCTGGTATCTCTAGCTCATCATCAGAAGTAAATCTTATGGAGCCAAGAAACTTTGATGAGATGCCCCAAGCTATTCAAGCACTTAGAGAGAGGAAAACAGTAATCCTTAATCTGACAATGATGGATCCTGATCAAGCTCAAAGAGCTGTGGACTTTGTCGCCGGCGGAACGTACGCAATTGATGGGCATCAAGAAAGAATAGGAGAAAGTATTTTTCTCTTTGCTCCTAGTTGCGTCAGCGTAACAAGTTCTTTTCAGGAAGAAGCATCACCATCAAATGTTGTTATGAAAGATAATTCACAATTTGTTTCAGACTCAAAGTCTGCACCATCTCCAGCATGGGGTGAAGAGAAACTCTCAGCATATTTATAATCAGTGCTTTATAAGTTAGGTGTAATAGGTTTTGGAAATATTGCAAAAGCTATTATTAATCCATTGTTAGAAAATAATTTTCTCCAACCAGAAGAAGTATTTTGTGTCGTAAATTCTAGAAAAAGTTTTGAAAATATAAAAAGTACTTATAAGTTTAATGTAAATATTTTTGAAAGTTCTGCAGAAGAATCGCAACTTGTTTGGGATTGTCCTTTCAAGCTATTATCAATAAAGCCTCAACAATTAAAATATATTAAGGAAGTTGAAAAAAAAATTAATTCTAAAAATGTTATTATATCGATACTAGCTGGGGTTAATTTAAAAACTTTAGAAAATAAATTTCCAAATCATAATTGTATTAGATGTATTACCAATATCCCTATAACTATAAATAAAGGTTTAACTGGAATCTCTTGGGGTAAAGACATTAGTGAATCACAACAAATATTCACAAGAAATCTTTTTAAAAAGTCCAGTATCATTTATGAATTATCCGAAGAATATCTTGATATTTTTCTAGCTTTAACATCATCAGCTCCAGCAATTATTGCTTTAATAATCGATTCTATGAGTGACGGAGGTTTAACTGGTGGATTATCAAAAGAACTATCAGAAAAATTAGTTTTAGAGATGATTTCAGGTACGATTTCATTAATAAAAGAATCTGATATTAGTCCACTGGAATTAAGAAATATGGTTACTTCTCCAGGAGGTACTACTATATCTGCTTTAAGAGTTTTAGAGGAAAAAAGTTTTAGATCAGCATTGATTGAGTCAATTATGGCAGCTAGGGATAAAAGCAAAGAATTTAGTTTATAGAATCATCCTAATCTCCTTATATAAGCTCTCGATTCTTTCAATATTTTTTTCTATAGTGTATCTTTCTAAAACTCGATCTCTTGCTTTGCTACCTAATTCTTTTATAAATGAAGAATGATTTAACAAAATAGGGATAATTGTTTTTAATTGTGTTGAAACATTTTCTGTTGAGATTATTATTCCTGCACCATCCTCTAATACTTCCCCATCTGCCCCAGCATCAGTAGCAATGCAAGCGACTCCTGTCGACATAGCTTCTAAAAGCGATAGTGATAAACCCTCTACTAAACTTGGTAAGAAAAATGCTTCTGCGATTTGCATTATTGTCACTCTTGTCTCTAAATTTGGTTCTTCTCCCCACCAAAATAAATCTTCATTTTCTAGATCTGAGAAATTATTTTCCAAGGTTGGCCTCATGGGTCCATCTCCAACTATCAATAATTTACAATTATGTTTCTTTGATTGACGCCAAGCTCTTAAAAGAGCTTCTAAATTTTTCTCATTGACAATTCTTCCCATGTATAAAAAAATTCTTGAATTTCCTAATTTTTCTCTAATCATTTTATGTGCTTCGTTCTCTAACAAACAGGGCTTCCAAATATTCTGATCAACACCATTAGGAATAATAACTTGCTTATTTCTATTGACACCAAGTTTTTCTAAAACTTCTCTTTGAGTAATTGAAAAGACAATGACTTTATCAAATTTTGCTAGGGAAGGAGCATAAAGTTGGTAAGTAAGTTGTTGTGTGCTAGCAGTTAAATTTCGAATTTTGAAATCAAAAGCAGGATGAAAGGTTCCTACTAATGGCACATTCATTTCCTGACATATTTCAGGTAATCTGAAATCAAGTGGAGATAATGTTAAACTTGCATGCACTATGTCAGGTTTCAGTCTTTCAAGAGAATTTTTTAATTCTTTCTCCGCTCTTGGTGAGGGAATAGTATAAACCTGAGACTTTATAAGATAAGGAAGACTTACCTCAGGATCATTAGCTAAAAAAAATGCTTCTTTTTTATTTTTTCTAATTGGATTATCAAAATGAATAAAGCTAACTTTATGTCCTCTTTTTTTTAAATGCTCAGTAGTAGTATTTCCATAACTTACATTCCCGCAAAAAGGTGATTTTTTACCAAGCCATGCAATATGTACCAAAATAAATATCTAATTACTTATTCAAGTTAACAGTAAAAAAGGTTGCAAGGAAATGTATTTGAAAAATAGTTTTAAATATTATCCATAAAACTCTTCTAGAATCTTTAAAGAAGATAATTCTTGTCCTAACTGTGATGAAATCCAATTATAAATTATCTTAAAAATTCTTTGCCATACTTTTTTAGGACCAAGTAATTCACCATTAGATTTTATAGGTAATTTAGGAAAAAGAAGTCTTTGCATCAGTGCTATTTCAGAAGCATTAATTTGTAATATACTTCTAGAATCTTCAAACAATGAGAAGCCCTCATTGGGTATGAAATAACACATCCATTCCCAATTTCCTAGTGGTGGAGTAATTGGTTTCCCTGAGTTGCAACAGTAATGAAGAGGCAAACTTAATCCTCCAATCGCTAAAAGATGCATTAATGACTGAATACTCATCGCAAGAAATTGTATATCACCATTTGAAGTGAGTGGATATTCATACAGTCTGTCTAAATGGATTAATACTGTTGATAGATAATTATTTTGAGCATCATCATTACCAACTAAGAGAAATGTCAACTCAGTTATGGCTTGCGCTGCGGCAAGGCATTCAATACTTTTACCAAACCCGCTATAGCTTTTTATAATTTTTAATTGACAAACTTTCTTTAGATTTCTGTTGCCTACAATTTGAAGATCTAAAAATGTTAGTGGGGAAGCAGCTGCTAGTTTACTTTTGGGTCTCCTTGCTCCTGGAACAGCTAATCTACTTATACCTTTTTCGTCAGATAAGATAGTTATCAAACGATCATTTTCACCTAGAGGAGATGTTTTCAAACATAATCCTTTAAGTCTATTAGTCTTTGACATTTACTTAAATTTAATCTCTTCAAAAATATTATGAAAATTTGAAGTGCCAACAAAATTTATTTCTAAATCAAATAATTCAATAACTTGATTTAACTTATGAATTCCTCCAAAAACTTTGATAAAAGAATTACTATTAAATAATTTTTTTATATTACTTATATCTTGTGAATTCAAAGGAGAGCCAAAACCATCTCCCAATTGAAAATTCTTAACTCCAATTTCAGTTGCAATATTTATAGCTTTTTTAAATATTACTTGATCTAATTTTTGATGATTAAAAATTAATTTCACTTGGATATCTTGATTTAAGATTTCATCTATATCATTAGCAAAACTATTTTCATCGTTTTTAGATAATAAGAAAAATTTTGGTAAATATTCAATTCCTTCAGCACCATTATCTTTAGCGTAGGATATTAAATCTTTTATACATTTTAAAGGTAAGTCTGATAAAGGATATGAAATAAATACATTAATTTTTGCATTTAAATTTGATATGGAGTCTTTTAAATATCCTAAATAATTTAGAGATGTAGAAATATTCTTGATATTATATTTCTTAATTAGTTCGCAATTTATTTCAAAATCTTCCTGAGATAAATATGGATTTATAATAGTAGCATGAATTTTTTCGTTAAATTCATAATCATAATTAGACATTTCAATAAATTATTTTGATTGTATTAATCCATATCCACCGTGATTCCTTTTATATATAACTTGTAATTCATTATTATTTTTGTTTCTAAAAAAATAAAAATCATGGTCAATCAAATCTAATTGTTTTCTAGCTTCATTAACAGATATTGGAACCATATCAAAATATTTATTCTTTATAGAGGGCTCTGGCAAATCTGTTTTTATACCTTCTTTAAAAATATTTACTATTTGTGAATTGGGATCTTCAAAATCTTCAGAAGTAATTTTTTTATTATAAGTCTTTGAATTATGAACGAAGTTACTATTTCTCTCTTTGTATTTCCTAAGCTGTCTGCAAAGCTTATTAGATACTAAATCAATGCTTGAATAGAGATTATCTGATTTTTCTTCAGCTCTAATGACAATTCCATTTGCAAAAATAGTTACTTCTGCACTTTGATATGAAACTCTTGGATTCTTTTCAATAGAAAGATGAATATCAGCTTCTTTGACTATATCCTTGTAATGATGAGTAGCTTTAATTATTTTAGATTCAGTGTATTCTTTTAATGCACCTGTAAGTTCAAGATTTCTGCCATGAATTAAAATTTTCATAAAAGCTTTAATAATTTCTAACTCTCTTTATTTAATTTACATAAATATGATTATAAGAACATCTATACTTAAACAACCTAATAAAATTTCATACTTTGAAAAGATATTTAAATTACAAAAAAAAATTCAAATAGATTTAATTAAAGGTAAATCAAAAAAACAATTTATATGGATTGGTGAGCATAATCTCTGCTATACGATTGGTAGAGGAGGTAATAATAAAAATATTTTAGAATCTTTGGATCAAAAAAAATTTAATGTTTTAAAAGTTGATAGAGGTGGGGAAGTAACCTGTCATATGCCAGGCCAATTAGTTGTATATCTAGTATTAGATTTAAATAACTATAAAAAAGATTTGAATTTGTATCTTAGAAATATTGAAAAAATTATAATAAATGTTCTTAAAAGTTTTGATATAGAAAGTTCAACGAAAAGAGGTTTTACTGGAGTTTGGTGTGGAGATAAGAAGATAGCCTCAATAGGGATAGGTTGTAAAAGATGGATAACAATTCATGGATTTGCATTGAATGTTAATAATGATCTTAACCCTTTTCAAAAGATTATCCCATGTGGAATCAAAGATTGCTTAATGACAAAGATTTCTGAATTCGAACCAACAGTTGAAATGAATCAGGTCAAGCAAATTGTTAAAAAATTTATTCAAGAAGAATTTAACTTGGATTTTGTATCAGAATAGATTTTATAAACTTAATAAATTCTTATTTTTCTCTCAGTATTATGCAAGGCAGAGCATATTTTAAATCTCAAAAAGCGAACCCAAGAGAGAGTAAATTTCTTAAACGCAGAAAATTTTTAAATAATTTAGATCATATTGATAAAATTTGGAATCATTTAGAAATAAAGTGTGGAGAAAGATTAGCATTGCAAGATTTAAGAGGGGAGTGGAAAGAAAAATTAACTTACTCGGAATTATCTAAATATATAAAGAAAGTTTCTAACGCTTTTTATAATTTGGGATTGAGAAAAGGTGATGTTGTTACCGTTATTTCTGAGAATTCTCCAAAGTGGCTCATAGTCGATCAAGGTCTTATGAGGATTGGAGCTATAAATGCTGTAAGAGGTTGCAATTCCCCATCGAATGAATTGGAGTATATTTTGGAGCACTCCAGATCCTCAGGATTAATTATACAAACTAGAGAAATTTTGTTCAAATTATCTGATATAAATCAACTTCTTAAAAACTTAAAATTTCTAGTTGTTTTAGAAGGTGATTCTTGTAAAGAGGGATTGAGTTGGGATCAATTAATTGATTGTGGTGATAAAGAAATCTCTTCAGATTATTTTGAAGAAGTCAAGAAGTCTAATATAAATGATATCGCTTCAATTCTTTATACTTCTGGAACAACAGGTAAACCTAAAGGTGTTCCACTTACACATGCTAATTTTTTGCATCAGATTATTAATTTAGCCTGTATTGCTGATCCAATTGCAGGTACTTCAGTTCTAAGTGTATTGCCCATATGGCATTCCTATGAAAGAAGTGCCGAATATTTTTTCTTTTCTTGTGGTTGTTCACAATACTATACTCTTCCAAAGTTTTTAAAAGACGATATTAAATTAATCAAGCCTGAAGTTATGGCTACCGTTCCAAGGCTTTGGGAAGCAATACATGATGGTTTTTTTCTTGCATTAAAGAAAATGCCCTTGAGAAAACAATTTATAGTTAAGTTTTTATTAAAAAAAAGTTCAGACTTTAAAGTTAATCTTAGAAGATTTAAAAATTTAGAAATCAATGAAGTTGGCTATAGAGCCAGAATTGCTAGTTTGATTTTAGTAATTAATAGTTTTACTTTTTACAAATTAGCTTCTTTATTTGTATGGCCCAGTATTCTCAGACAGCTTTGTGGAGATAAATTAAAATTCCCCATTAATGGAGGTGGGGCTATACCTCCTCATGTCGATTTATTTTTTGAATCTTTAGGAATTAATCTTCTAGTAGGTTATGGCCTTACAGAAACGAGTCCAGTATTAACTTGTAGAAGAACTTGGTCGAATGTAAGAGGAAGTTCTGGGCAAGCTTTACCTTATACTGAGATCAAAATAGTAGATGAATCTAATTCAATATTAAGATTTAGAGAAATAGGAAAAATATTAGTTCGAGGCCCACAAGTAATGAAGGGATATTTATATGATCATATTGCCACCAAAAAAGTACTTTCTTCAGAGAGCTGGTTTGATACTGGTGATCTTGGTTTTCTTATCCCTAATGGTTCATTAGTAATAACAGGTAGGGCAAAAGAGACAATTGTCCTATCTAGTGGGGAAAATATAGAACCTAATCCTCTTGAAACTGTTATTCTCAGCTCGGAATTAATTAATCAAGTTCAACTTGTAGGTCAAGATAAGAAACAATTAGCAGCATTAGTTGTTCCAAATTTAGAGTTTGTTGAGGCTAAATTCTTCGAAAAAGATCTTATGAAAATTAATCAAAATAATAAAATAAAAAATTTCTTTAAAGATAAGATTAATAATTTATTAAAAGATAGAGTCGGTTCAAGGAAAGAGGAGCAAATTATAAATTGTTTTTTTGTTAATACATTTACAATTGAAAATGGATTAATGACTCAAACATTAAAACAAAAACGTCAAGAAATTAATTTATTGTATAGTGAAAATATAGAAGAAATGTATAAAAAATAATTTATACTCAACAATATCATTTGATATCTCTATATTAAACATATATATTATTTTTTTATGACTAAAAAAGAAACTATCACTATTAAACGTTCCATATCTATCAAAGCAATAGTAACTCCCACTTGGAAGCAAGATGCTGAAAATGAATTAAGTAAAGCTATATCATCAACTGATCAGCAATTAGCTCAATTAGAGAATGAAGGTCAGCAAGTAATCAGTAATATAAGATCTCAAGCTTCTAATCCATTAGATCCTCGAGTTCAAGAACAGGTAGGACAGATCCAGCAGCAAGTTGCTGTAAAAAGGAGTGAACTTGAAGAACAAAAAAGAAATTTATTACAGCAACAAAGTCAAGTGCGTGAATTTAATATGGATGACGTTGTTGATCAAGGCCAAGTTGATAGTTTTTGTGAAATATCCGTTGGAGATAATCTTATTCAAAAAATGCAAGTTTCCATAACTGTTAAAGATGGAATTATTCAATCAATTGATAATGTTTAATATCTAA
>Ga0160422_10001793_pt1 | contig 13387 bp, 12 predicted proteins | sample Fk160mmetaG_FD_108192 | JGI IMG/M metagenome (GOLD analysis project Ga0160422, IMG submission 108192) | Marine microbial communities from the Central Pacific Ocean - Fk160115 60m metaG | ecosystem: Environmental > Aquatic > Marine > Oceanic > Photic zone | place: The Central Pacific Ocean...
AACTTCTGATGATAATACAATGACAGTGACTCGCGCTCAAGGACGCACTACTGCAACTACACACGCAGACAACAGCCTCATAAGATTAAGGGCTGGTAATGCAGATTCTGCTAATGATTTTGTTGGATGGGGTGATGCTGCATCTGTAACTACCCCTGGTGCGCAAATTAGAACATGGTCACATGATAATTTTGGAGAGGATTTAATAATAAATCCTAGAGATGGTGGGTTATTTTATTGGGATAAAACTTCTGGGCTTGGTAATAGAGCTATAGAACTTAGTGCTACAAGTATATTTTCAGGAGAAACAAGCGTTCCAACAATAGCCAAACAAGTTCTTGTATCAGACCAAGATAGGCATGTTATTGTTTTTGGTTGTGATGGATTAGGGGCAACGCCTACAGCAACACAGGGTGATGGGGTGCAAGATCCATTATTAGTTAGATTCTCATCACAGGAAAATCCTGTTGATTTCTTCCCAACAACCACTAACACAGCAGGAGATCTTAGGTTAGGTGGTGGATCTACCTTTGTGCAAGCTGTAGAAACAAAAGAGCAAATATTAGTTTTTACAAATAAAACCTTGCATGCCATGAGATTTATAGGACCACCATTTACTTTTGGTATTAAAGAATTATCTAAGAACATAACAATAATGAGTCCATCATCAGCTATAGCTATAGATGATAACGTTTATTGGATGGGTGTTGATACATTTTATATTTACTCAGGGCAAACACAGCAGTTGCCATGCACTGTAAAAGACAAGGTATTTCTTGATTTAAATGTTGAAGAAAGAAACAAAGTACATGTTGGCGCTAATACAGAGTTTAGTGAGGTATGGTGGTTTTATCCTAGCGCAAGTAGCACAGAAATAGACAAATATGTAATCTATAATTATCTAGAAAACATATGGTATTTTGGTACACTTGCTAGACAAGCATGGCTTGATAGAGGTATAAGATCACTGCCAATAGCTACTGGTGGTCAGTATTTATTTAATCATGAAACTGGATTTGATGATGATGGCAGTGCTATGACATCATTTGTTGAGTCTGCGCCAATGGCTTTGGGTGGAGCAGAGAGGTTTGCGTCTATTAATAGGATAGTTCCAGATATTAGTTTTGCAGGGTCCACATCCATTAACCCACAAGTTGATTTTACAATAAAAGCTAGAACACATTCAGGATCTGGTTTTACGCAGACAGATGATAGCAATACATCGCAAAGAACAGCAACTACACCTGTAGAAGTATATACAGAAAAATTAGATGTACGGGTTAGAGGTAGAACATTTGCAATGCGTGTTGAGGCAACAGAGGTAGGGACTGCTTTTAAATTAGGGTCACCTCAAGTAAATATTGTGCAAGATGGAAGAAGATAATGTTAGTTACAAGTATACCACAATATGTGCAAGGTTTAACAAACGCTAAGTTGGATTTGACTACAACAAATATAACTACTTTGTATACAGCGCCAGCGACAGCGGATTTCAACGCCTCTGTTGTAAATAGCATAATAGTATCTAATGATTCTGGTAGCTCAGATACAATAACATTAACAGTTACTAATGGTAGTGATGTGTTTAGTCTTTTTAATGTAAAGGCAGTTGCAGCAAATACATCCATAGAACTATTAACAAGAGATTTAATATTACAAGAGGGCGAGATACTAAAGGCTACAGCGGCAACAGCGGATAGATTACATATAGTTGCAAGCATACAAGAGTTTGCAATACACAGAACACCACAGGTGGATTTATAATGACAGCGTTTATATTGGCATGTTATCTTAATGGAGTAGCTGATAGGGATGGAATTTATTTTAGAAGTGCGGCATCATGTATGGATTTTAGTCAAATGTTAAGTAATCAAACATACATGAAAGACAATGAACAATATACATACGAGTGTATATGTAAACTTGTGCCATATGTTAATACAGATAAAGTGAGGGTTTATTGATGGTTTTAGGAACTTTAAATTATTTAGTATCTAAAGAAGAAGCAAAAGTTAACTTACATAAAGATTATAAAAATTTATCAGATGTTGCAAAGATGGACTGTCTGATTGATGTAATAGCAGATTTAGAAGATAAAAAAACAGCACTGCATGAAAAAATGTATGGAGATAAGTAATGTTACAAGCTCTTATAGGACCAGTTACAGGATTATTAGATAAGTTTATACCTGATGCAGATCAAAAGGCTAAGTTGGCACACGAAATAGCCACTATGTCTGAAAAACATGCGCAAGAGGCTTTGCTTGCTCAGTTAGAAATAAACAAAGCAGAGGCAGCAAGCGGTTCTATATTTAAGGGCGGCTGGCGCCCAGCAGTTGGGTGGGTCTGTGCGATTGCTTTTGCCTATCACTTTATCGTAAAAGATCTCATTATATTTGGTGCGAGTTTTGCTGGTTTAGAACTACCAGATTTGCCTGAATTTGATATGGGTACACTTTTAACTGTTCTCGGTGGCATGCTAGGAATCGGAACGCTCAGAACCTACGAGAAGCAGAAAGGCTTAACAAAGTAATACAGGATTTATTTAGACATTTAAGGATACATGTAATGAGTTTATATGCAAATATACATAAAAAAAGAAAAAGAATAAAAGCTGGTAGTGGAGAGAAGATGAGAAAGAAAGGTGCAAAAGGCGCACCTACATCTAAAAACTTTGCACAGGCAAAAAGAACACAAAGAAAGAAATAAATATGGTTGCTAAACTTCATACAATTAGAAGAAAGTTAGCTAGAAAACAAAAGCTAGGATTTAGTGAAAGAGCAAGAGCAGTAAATAAAGGATTAATACCAAGTGCCGCTAGTAAAAGGAAGAAGCCGAGAGGCAGTAAGTAAAAATATTAGTAAACTTAAAAAGGAGGGCAAGCCTCACAAACAAGCTATAGCAATAGCTTTGAACACTGCAGGATACAAACAATCAAAACTAAAAGAAGGTCCTAAAAAAGATAGATTAGTTAAATTATTAATGAAAGCTAGGCGTGATGTGGGCTCTGCACTTAAACAAAAAAATAAAACAAAAGAAAGATTAGCAAGAAGTAGGGTGCAAAAATATAAAGTAGCTTTGGGAGAGAGAAGTGGAAAGTCAAAGAAAAGAACTTGAGATATGCTACATACATAAAGTAGCTATAGTTCCTAGGGAGACAGAGGAGCCAATACCTTTTGCAGGTATGCAAAAATTTATAGATTATGTTTGCCCAGTGTGCGAACAAGCAGTAAAAGAAAAAAATTAGTTATGGGTTCACTAGTAAAAATCGTTATGATATACTTTTTTAAAGGAGATTGTCATGTTATCAGCAATTCTTAGTTTAGCGGCACCTAGTATATTTACAGCATTAGGAGCCACCTCACTTCCTGCATTTGCAGCCTCGGCTATAGGCAGTGGCATAGGTGCTTTGTTGGAGGGTCGTAAAGGTGACGAAGCATTACAAGCTGCAGCATTAGGTGGTTTAGGAAGTGCTTTAGCTGGTGGAACGTCTAAACTTGGTGATATGGCTAGAATGACACCAGCTACAACAACAGAAGCTGGTTTGAAAGTAGCTGACACAACTGCAGCCGCACAGGGATTAGGCATAGCAGGCACACCAACACCAAATGTTTCCGATGCAGTTTTAAGACAAGCCCCTGGAGTTGGTGTAAAGCCAGATCCATTTAGCTTGATTACTAATAAAGCTACACTGGCAGGTGCAGCAGGTCCTGCTTTAGGTCTACCTCCAATAATGCCGCAGTTTAAAAAAGATGAAGGACCAGAGCCTCCTGAGGGAATGGCACCAGTAGGTAAACCAAGAAAAGCACCCATAGGGTTTGATCCTGGCAAAGAGGGTGAGTTTGATTATCGTATTCCTAGAAACTTTCAAGAGGGTGGTCTAGCATCATTACAGATGGATGCCACTGAAATGAATGATAAAGAGCTAATTAACAAAGCCATAGATGCAATACAGAATGAATTACCAAATCCAGAAGAGGTTTTAGGTGTTTTTATTGCTAGGTTTGGTGAAGAAGCATTAGCAGATTTAGTTAGAAAAGTACAAGATGGCACATTTGATGACACTGTAGAAAGATCAGAGGGTATGATTGATGGCATGGGCGATGGCATGGATGACATGATACCAGCCAAATTAGAGGGTCAAGATGATGTTCTTCTAAGCGATGGTGAATTTATAGTACCTGCTGATGTTGTTAGTGGTTTAGGCAATGGATCATCTAAAGCAGGATCTGATAGATTATACGATATGATGGATAGAGTCAGGCAGATGAGAACAGGTACAACAGAACAACCAGATGATGTGCCTGCAGAACAGATGATGCCTGCATGATTTGTACAGCAGTTCCTACTGAGGCTGTTGACATAGTTTGGAAAGATGTAAGTCTAATGTTGGCTAAAGCAGTAGATACAAGTAAAGGTAAGTTCCATATTCAAGATTTATATGAAGACTTGCTAGATGGTAAATACAATTTATGGCTTATATTAGATGATAAAGGTGATGACAAAGTGATAGCTGCCATAACAACAAGAATCATAAAATATCCAAACAGAAATGCTATGGCTATGGATTGGGTAGGTGGCAAGAGGATGAAAGAGTGGTTGCCAATAGCCATGAAAACACTAATATCTTTTGCTAAAGATTGTAATTGCAAACACTTAGAGGGATTTGGTAGAAAGGCTTGGATGAAAGTTTTAAATAGATACAACTGGAAGCCTGAGTATATAGCTTATCGTATGGAGATAGATAATGGGTAAAGGTAGATCAGCACCAGCACCTACAGAACAAACTGTAGTACAAAGTAATTTACCAAAGTATGCAGAGCCATACTTTACTAGATTATTACAGAGAGCAGAATCAGAGTCTAAAAGAGACTACACTCCATTTGAGGGGCAAAGATTAGCAGATACAGGTCAAGATGTCTTGGCATCAAGAAGGGCTGTTCGTGATATAGCTGCCAGTGATATTCCTGGCTTGGCAGACGCACAGTTAGCTACTCGTGCAGGCATAGGTAGAGCAGGTCAGGCTTTTAATTTTAGACCAGATATGTTTACAGATACAGGTATAGCACAAGCATACATGTCACCATATATGCAAAACGTTGTAGATATACAAAAGCAGCAAGCAATAAGAGACTTTCAACAACAACAAGCAGGTAGAGGTGCAGAAGCAGTGCAAGCTGGTGCTTTTGGTGGATCTAGGCAGGCTGTTCAACAAGCTCTGGCAGGAGAAGCGCTACAAAGACAACTAGCTGATATACAGGCTACAGGTCAACAAAGAGCTTTTGAGCAAGCACAACAACAGTTTGAAAGAGATAGAGCGGCTAGAGAGTCAGGTGAAAGACTAGGTTTATCTGCGGCTGAAAGTGCCACAACACAAGCAAATCAATTAGCAGCGTTAGGCGAAAGAGCTAGAGCAGGTGATGTGCAAGCTGCACAATTACTAGAACAAATAGGTAAAGATGAGCAAGCTGCAAGACAGGCATCACTTGATCTAGGATATGAAGATTTTGTAAGACAGAGAGACTTCCCAAGAGAGAGTCTAACATTCTTGTCATCTATTTTGAGAGGTGTACCAGTGCAACCATCTACTGAAACCACCAAGTTCCAACAATATAATCCTGTTAGAGATTTATTAGGTACGGGTATAGCTGGGCTTGGTCTATACAGAGGATTAACAGGCGGATGATGAACATAATGCAGGTCCAAGACGACCTGAAGAACTTTTCACAAGAGCAGTTAATTAAAGAGATACAGAGACCATCAGGTATGGCACCTCAGTTCTTGGTATTATCAGAGATAAATAGAAGACAGAGAGTCAAGCAAGATGTCAATGCTCGTATGGCGCAACAAGAACCTACAGTGGCAGAGGAGGCAATAGCTTCTGCAGGTGTGCCACAAGGTGGATTAGCAGATATGTCACAGGCTCTAGCACCAAAAAGTGCAAGTGCACTTTCTACAGGTATAGGCACATCCATGCCTATGGCTATGCAGTCAGGTGGTTTTTTAAAGACACCAGATGAAATAGAAGAAGAACTAGAAATGATGTCAGATCCAGATAGCATGGATTTTTCTAGAATGAGCTTAGAAGAAATGGCAGAGTTTGCTAAGAAAATGAAAGGATTGTCTCAGCCTAGCACTATGTATGGCGGTGGACTAACTTACATGCAAGAGGGCGGTACACTAGGGTTAAGACAGAATAATCCTGGCAATATCAGATCTGGTGCTGGTTTTTTTGGAGAAACAGGTGTTGGCAGTGGATATGCCACATTTCAAAATCCATTGTTTGGTGGTCGTGCACTAGCAAGACTATTAAGCACATATAAAAACAAACATGGTATTAGTAATGTAGACTCGCTTATTGACAGATATGCACCTAGTGGAGATAACTCACCTGAATCTAGATCTAATTATAAAGGTTTTATGGCTAATAAATTAGGCATTAGTAAAGATGACGAGATAGATCTAGATGATGACAACACTAAATTAGCGGTCATGAAAGCTATTGTAGAGTTTGAAAATAGAAATGAGAATCCATACTCTGATCAAGAATATAATCTTATGATACAAAGCGCTAAAATGGATGATGAAGACAAAGTTTCTGATTTATTAACAAATACAAATTCTGCCAGAGCTGTTAAAAATAACGTATCTCCCATAGATAAAGATGTAATGGATGCTTTATCTCAATCTCAAACCACAGATAATCAAGGTTCTGGTTTAGGTTTAGTAAGTCAGGCTTTTGCATCAGGAAACAAAACTAATTCCATGGCTGGTGAGTTTGGACCTGCAGGATTAGATAGACCAAATTTGGGTTTATTTGGTAATATTAGTAAATTTTTTGGTGGTAAAAGATTTGTGCAGCCTGGTGAAATAGCTATTGAAAATCCTTACGGTGGAATTGGTAGAGCATATGATGAAGCAGACGAGTTTAGCGGATCACAAATACCATCTAGATTAATAAGTGAAGACGATGGAGTCACTAATATAACTGATTTAAAAACATTAGATGACTTATTAAAATTAGAAGAAAGAGATAGGCAAGATTTAGGATTTGTAGATGCTCCAAAAATTACAAAAGTTACAGACACTGGTGAGGGAGAGATTATAACTAAAGATGGCAAAGAATTTGTCAGAACAAAAGTTACAGAAGATAATAAAGTAGTTACAAAAGATATAGAATTAAATAAAGATGGCACTATTAAAGATGATGGAAAAACTACAACTATAAAACCATCTGATATATTTGGACCTGCACCAACAGGAACTATATTTCAAAGATCCAATTTAGAGCAAGATATAATAGATTTGCAAGAGCAACTAAAGAAAGATAGAGAAGTTGACAAATGGCTTGGTATAGCAAAAGCAGGCTTGGCTCTTGCAGACCCCACTAAAACTATATCAGAGGCTACAGAAAAAGGTATTGATGCCATGTCTGCCGCAAGAAAAAGATATACAGATGGTGTGATAGACTTAATTAATGCAAGATCTAAGTTAGCAAAAAGCACTACAGGTCTTAAATTATCTGATTTATTTACAAATCTAAGTAGAAACAGAACTTCACAAACTAAATATTCTGAGATGGGCGCAGAGCCAAATCCAGAGTTATTACAAAGATTACAAGATGAAGAAAGAGAAATTTTAAATTTAATATCTAGATACCCTGGGTATGAACAATTTGCCACTGGTATTAGTGTGCCAAATCTGAAAGAAAAAAAAGATGAAAAGGCAACCTAAATATGGGTATATTCAAGGCACAAAGTAATTTAACTGGTAAAATATATCCATTTGAAATTGTTGGTAACACGCCTACAGAAGAAGAATCAGCATTAATATCTAGTTATATAGTAGATAGAGAAAGACCAGAACCTGAGATTGATGAGTCTGATGAGAGTAGTATTTTTTCTCAAGGCTTTGGTCGTGGTGTAGACTTAATTCAAAAGAATCTAGGTAGTGCCATAGAGGGATTTGGTGAGGTTACTGGTATACAATCAGTAAAAGATTATGGCGCAGAGGTTGTTGAACGTAATGAGCAAGAGTTATTAGAAAACTCTGATAAGGCAAAAAGACTAGATGATATAAAAGATATAGGTAGTTTCTTTGACTGGACTGCTTCTACGTTTGGTGAGCAGTTGCCAAATTTAGGATACACACTTGGTGGTGCAGGAGCAGGTGCTGCAGCAGGTAGTTTTTTTGGACCAGTTGGCACTGTTGCAGGTGGTATAATAGGTGGTATAGGTGCAAATTTGCCATTCTTCTATGGTGGTAACAGAGAGGCACAAAAAGAAGAGATAGAAAAAGGTAACAGAATAGAGGTTAGTGAGTCTGCCGCATTTCTTAGTTCTACTTTACAAGCACCATTAGATTTTATAGCAGATAGATTATTAATATCAGGATTTACAGGTAAGTTACTTGCTGGTGGTGGACTGTTTACAAAAGGTGTGAAAGCATCAGAGGTTGCAGGCAGTGCAGCAAAAGGAATAGCTGCTGGTACGGTGATAGAAGTGCCTACTGAACTTGGTCAACAGGTTATAGAAAGATATCAGGCAGGTAAGTCTTTAACCAGTGATGAAGCCATTGATGAATATAAAGAAGTAGGTGCGGCTGCTGCATTACTTGGTGGTACGGTTCGTGGTACAGGACAGACATTGTTTGGGCAGAAACCACCTGCAAAATCAGATGATAAACTATCACAGCTTAAAAATGATCAGAGATTGCTGCGTGACCAAAAAACTCAAGAAAAGATTAATGCAGATAAAATTATAGCAGACTTAGATTTAAAAGCAGAGGATAAAACTGTAGAGAAAGTAAATCAAAGCGAGACTAAAACAAAAGATTTATTGGATGCAGCAAAAGAAACACAGTCACCATATCAACCTATAAAACTATCTGACCTAGACCCTGTAGAAGCTCAAAAGATTAGACTAGATAGAATTAATGTTAATAGAGATCAGTTTCCTAGTGACACAGATTCAGACACAACTGTGGAAGAAGTAGAAGTGGTGCTCGGTGAAAAGGCAGCTAATAATCAAAAGGTAAAACAAAAGCCAAACCTTGCATTTAAAATAATACAAGACTTAGATAACGAGCTTGTCAACCTTGATGGTGCCATAGAATCTGAAATGAAAGATAATAAAAAATTACAAAAAGTTATAAAAGATTCTAAGGAAGAAGAGAAAAAAGCAGAGGCTACAGAAAAATTAGAGCAATCAAAAGATAAGTTAACAAAACTTACTGAGGCTAAACAGGTAAAAGAAAAAGAATATACTGATCTTATAAATACTTACATAAGCAGAAAGCAGGCAAAGAATCTTGATAACTTGCAATACCCAAACACTGCCAGTGCCAAAGCCTCACCAGAGGTAGAGAATATAGCTGCCATGAATAACTTTGAGCCAACAAGAGAATACTTGGCAAAGCAGAGCAGAATACAAGATAATCTACAAAAAGAACTGAATGAGATAGGTCTAAGTGATGTGAAATTAAAAGTTGCACCTATGGCTTTTGAAAGTGACACACAAGTAACAGAAGGATTATTTACCAGTGAGGGCGGTCAAAGAACAATAGCTCTATCTATGGCACTTTATAACTCTGATATGAGTGAAGCGGCACTAACAAGTAAACTTAGAAGTGTCATGAACCACGAGATTATACATGCAATAAGAGATCTAGGCATAATAAAACCTGAAGAATTTAAAACTTTAGTCAATGCAGCAAGAAAAAGAAACTATGTTGTAATAGAAAATGGCAAACCTGTTGTAAGAAAATACACATATATGGACAGAGCCATAGAGATGAATCGTGAACTAGACAATGAGGCAAAGGCAGAAGAGGCAGTTGCTGAGATGTTTAGGGATTGGTCAGATGGTAAATTAACATTAGTAGGACAGCCTAAGACTTTATTTCAAAAGATAGTAAAAGTTATAAAAGCAATATTTGGTGCACATCAACAAGAGGGATTCACTCGTGCTGATGAAATATTTGCCAACATAAAAACTACTGACAAAGAAAAACAGATAGGCGCTAGGCAAAGAGGTACTATTGGACCAGATAAACAACAACAAAGTGCCATACCAATTAGAAAATCAGATACACCATTAAAGATAGACAACCCTGTTGGAGTAGATTTTTTAACAGGAGAGACGTATGTTGAAAAAAAAATTAGGCAGAATAATGAGTATAAAGAAAGATTACTAAAAGATATTCCAAACTATCCACAAGACACATACGAGATGAATATAGGAACTGCAGAGGGTGCAACAGCCTTTATTGATGGTGTTGTTTTTAATCCTAAAGAATTAGCAAACATTCGTGGTTCTATGGGTGAAGAAAAGTTTAGAGAAAATGACGATATTCTTAGAAGGTTGCAAGAAAGTATTGCAAAAAAAGGGTATTTACCTGATACAATCATGATCCATGTTAGAGAAGATGGTGTACCTTTTGTAGTTGAGGGTAATCATAGAATAGTAGAAGCTGTATTGTCTAACAGACCTGAGATAAAAACTGACATAAGATATTTAAGAGGTGCAGAAAAGGTAGATGGTCCTCTAAATCCACAAAGAATAGGTATAGCACCAGCGAAATTCAGTGCTGTACAAGTGCTAAAACCTAATGATTTTATTTATAAAGAAGGTGACTATGAAAAACAAAACATAGAAACAAGAACAGATATACAAAAGCAAGAATTATTTGACGCTATGGGCGAAGATGGAGCGTTATTAGAGTATGAAGATATAGGCACTAATTTGCAAAAATACATAGATGATAATGATAGAGCAGCATTACAAAGAGCTATATCTAGCCCAAGATATGATGAGTATTATCAAGTATTACAAGCAAATCTAAAAAGAGCATTTCCTAGTGGTCAAGTTAAAATCATGAGAATAGAAAACTATGTTGATGTTCAAACTAAAAAACCACAACCAGATAAAATATATTCTTTTAATGAGGTTGGTATTAGTGAAATAGCTTTTGTTGGATCGCAAGAAGAGCGTGAGTTAATTGTTATAGATACACCAAGATCAAATGAAAATGGAGTTTTTGTAGGGCAGAATCAATTAGTATCTTATTTTATGAGCAAAAACCAGAGAGATAACATACCAAGAAGATTGAAACCTAAACTACAAGAATATGAAACTGATATACAAACACCTTATAATGAAAATGTACAAGAGGCATTAACTCAATATGCAAGAGGAAACCTATCTGCGAAAGATGTAAGAAAAGTTCTCAAAAAAGAGGGTTATCAATTTGATCCTGTGGGCTTGAGAACAGGACTGCCAGAGATAAATGTTTATCCAACTAATGATAAAATGAAAGATGGTGAGATATATACACCACAAGTTTATAAGTTTAGTGCCGTAAAAACTGACAAGGTAGCTAACGCATTATTAGAATTTATACAAACAAACCCTGATGGTTTTACTATAGATATAGATGTTTTCCCTTTTGTAGAACAGCAGGCAGGTATAGCAGTTGCACCATCTAAACCTGCAGAGATAAGAGTATCTGACAAGGTAATTGACAAGGATATGGTTTATAGATTTGCAGAAACTGTAGCGCTAATGGCTAAACTTGGGGATGTTAAGATGTTTGCAGGCGGTTGGAGAAGTGAAGATGGCTTGTTCAACCTAGATGCCACCATGTTAGTTGACGACAATGCTGATGCGTTGTACATTGGAGAGGCAGCAGATCAAGATGGTATATTTAATTTAAGTACCTTTGAATTTACAGGCAGTAAAGATGGAATCCAAAAACTCAAAGAAGCCAATATTTACGATAGTGAAGCCCACGACCAGCGTAGAAGATTTGTATCAAACCTTACTGAACAATTTACAAAAGCAAGGGATAGAGGTGAAATCGAGCGCAGAGTCAGAGATATCAAGAGGGCTCAAAAAGGAACTAAAAGGAGAGGCGCTAGAAAAGTAGAAAAGTTTTCTGCTGTAAACATAGCACCTGAAGTAGATGATAATGGTATGGTGACACTGACTCACTTCAGTCCTGTCAGTGACCTCATAGAAATAAGACCAGATCAACAAGGCACAAACGATTTAGTTGCAGGATCTGAGTCAAAAAGAAGAGACTTATTTCCAGATAGATACTTACCAAGAAATTATTATGGTATGGCTATAGGTAAACCATACGGTTATAAGCCAGAGAATATTGGTGACAATGTATACGAAGCTAAAGTTCCAATAGAAAATCTATATAATATGGATGAAGATGGCTTAGACTATATGTACAAAGCCGCTATGGAAGCAGGTGATGGCTTTCCACAAACCATAAATACAGATAGAGAAAAGAACCTGTTAGCACAAACTATCTTCGAGAACCTAGTAAAAGAAGATGGATTTATAGGTTACTATGGTGCAGATACAGACTTGGGCATGGTAGCCAGTATATTCCAGCCACTTAGTGTTAAGCCCGCCAAAGAAAAAAAATTTAGTGCAGTGCCTCTACCTGGTGGAGCTACAGACATAGCAAGATATCTATTAAAAAATGAATATGAGTATGTTTATGAAGGCATTGGGTCTAATAAAAGAGTTTCAGATCTATATGATTTATTTACAAAATATCTGCCTACATCAAACGAGATGGCTAACGTTGCTATATCAGGTGTAGAGAAAAAAGGTTGGTATAAAAACAGCGCACAAACCATACAAGATTTATTTGGTATACATGATGGCAGAAGGTTTGTTGCTCTGTTAGCCGCAATGTCACCACAAATATCTGTAGAAACAAACTTAGAAATAGCTTTAAAAACATGGGTAGCTTGGAATTTAGCAGGCAGACCAAGAGATCCTGCAGCCATAGATGATTTAGCTTATGATGCTATTGAGGGCAGATATATGTCCACAATACATAACAATACACAAAGGTCTCTATCTGCGGATGATGGACAAGAGATGGCTCTGCTGCTATCAGGTCCTAAAGTTAATTCTTTTATGCTGAATCTTGTCAACAATGTAATGGAAGTGACAAATGACTCATGGATGACTAACTACGCTGCAATAGATATAGACCCAAAAGTTTTTCAGAAAAAGCTAAAGAGAAGTAATCCTACAAAGAGAGAGATATTAGAGGGCAGAGGTCAAGATGACATAGCAAAAATTGCAGGAAAATCTATAGATTACATAGCTCTATCTGCGAAGACCAGAGAGGCGGCTGAAGTTGCAACACAGTTAACAGGAGAGAGATGGACTCCTGCAGAAATACAAGAGACAGTATGGTCAGTAACAAGAGCTTTAGGAAATTTAAGAAGAGTCAAGGGTCAGCAAAAAAGTGCACGAGAACTTTTGGAAGCTGGTGAAGTAACTAACGTAGACATATCACAAGTAGAGGACTTTGCTACTTTGATGTCAGAGGGAATCTATCAAGAGATATTAGAAAGG
>Ga0160422_10001795_pt1 | contig 13383 bp, 15 predicted proteins | sample Fk160mmetaG_FD_108192 | JGI IMG/M metagenome (GOLD analysis project Ga0160422, IMG submission 108192) | Marine microbial communities from the Central Pacific Ocean - Fk160115 60m metaG | ecosystem: Environmental > Aquatic > Marine > Oceanic > Photic zone | place: The Central Pacific Ocean...
CGACGCCGATGCCGACGCCGATGCCGATGCCGATGCCGATGCCGATGACACCGGTGACCCCGTATCGTGTACAACCCTGTCAGAGGCCGAGTGCGCAGAATCACCCGATTGCGCAGGGATCAGTGGCTGGCCGGTCGACGTTGATGGCGGCGGCGACGCGTGCGTGGACTACTCTGCTTCCAGCTTTGCGGCCTGCGCTGAGCCTCCGGGAGCCTGCGGCGACGCACTAACGTTTGCGAGACCTCCAACAGCGAGTAGCGACGCAGAGTGTGTCCTGTTCAGCAGTACCTGTATTCCCGATGGTTGGGTTCCCTGCACCGGCCCGATCAGCGACTCGCCTTGTCCAGAGGAGAGTTGCGGAGGCGACTTTGGCGGAGACGGTCCCGGGTGCTGTGAGTCGCCCGACGAATCCACGGTACCGGCCATGACGCCGGCGACCTGTGATGGTGGCGAGTGGACCTGTCCGGTCGAAAGCGAAGACATCTGTTCGTGTGCCGGGACGACCGCGCTGTACGATTGCGTGAGCAGTTGCGACGAGGGGGCCGAGGCCACACTTCCCTTCTGTGTGTACGGTGACCACTGGGAATGCCCACCGGATACGGTTCGGTCCGACCTGTGTCCGTCTTCAGTCGAATAGCTTGGTGAAGGCTTCCTCGCTGAAGCCCACCATAAACACGCCATCGGTGAGTATGGCCGGCGCCCGCAGAGTACCGGATCGACCCAGAATCAAGTCGGCAATCTCGTCGTCGGTAGCCTCCGATGCGGGATCGAATTGAATCAGTCGCTTGCCCTTCGTCACCCACACGGATTGTGCTTTGCGGGCCATGGCGACGGCTTCGTCACGGTAGAGCTTTTGTTTGTTGGCAATTATGGGGTCAGGTTGCGGAACGGAACGGGGGGCCAGGAACTCCTGGGCACGGGTGCAACTCGTTCAACTCTTGCGGTGGTAGTACCAGCGTATGGGCTTGGACATGATGGGTTCTCCAGAGGAATGGTTTAGGGTCGTTCGATGACCCACAGATCGTGATCAACGCCCTCGTGCACGAGTGAAGCGTCATTGTGCATGCCGAGCTTGGTCGCCACGCGTTTGGCAGGTTCGTTTGCAGCAACAATGGTCGCCACGACTCGATCGGCATCGGTTTCAGCCCATGCATGAGCGAGCAAGGCGGTGGCCGCTTCGGTGGCATAGCCTTCGTCTTGGTGTTCGCGGGCGAAGTGCCAGCCGATTTCGATGTCGCCGCGGAGCGATCGGGCGGGCTGAAGCATCACATTTCCAACAACGGTTCCTGTTCGGATTTCGACCGCGTACCAGCCCAGCGCGGGTTCACAGGAATCGCTGATTTGGATGCAGGACGCCAACTTGTTGGCGCTGCCTGCGAGGTCGGTCACAGCGCCCCACCAAATCACACGGGAGTCGCCCCAAATGGTGTGAAAAGACTCGAGGTCTTCCATGGTCCAAGGGCGGAGTCGGGTACGAGTGGTGTCGAGAATTTTCATGAGGTGGGTGTAACGACTTTGAGTCCATGACGAGAAATAAGGTCTTGCCCAAGAGACTAACGTTTGGTAGGTATTTGACTACCAATCGTTAGGGATAGAGTGTCGGAATCAAAGCATCGAATACTGAAGGCCGCGACTCGACGCTTCGCGCGCGACGGGTTTGATGGCACATCCTTGAGTCACATCGCCGACGATGTGGGGATGAAGAAACCGAGCTTGCTGTACCACTTTGCCTCGAAAGATGCGCTGCGTGAGGCGGTTCTGAATGACGTCCTTGGTCAGTGGCAGACGCGATTGCCGGCGATTTTGGCCCGGGCTCACTCGGTGGATGATCGGTTTGGGGCATTATTCGATGCGATTTATGACTTTTTCTCGTCGGATTCAGCCCGGGCCCTTCTCGTGCTCCGTGAAGTTGTGGATCGACCAACGGAGACTCGAGAACGGTTGGCGGAAGCGATACGACCTTGGGCCGTCATCGTCTCATCCTCGATCTTGGCGGAGCGAGAGGCGGATCGAATTCATCACGGGGTGGACCCGGAGGCCTATGTTGTGCAGGCCATCGTAGCGATTGTTGGGGCGGTTGCGGCCGCCGATTTCGGAGCGGCCCTATTTGGGGAGTCGTCTACGGCCGAGTGGCGCCATCGTCAGCGGTCAGAGGCTCGACGAATTGCGCGATTCTCATTGTTTAAGCAAACAGGAGTGCAGACGAAACATGGGTGATACATTGCTGAGCTGGGCGTCGAATTCGACGTCTCGAAAAATGATGTCCGCTGTGGGTTTGCCCACACCTCAACCGCTGACACGGGCCACCGGCCGTTGGTGTGCCGCGCCGCTAGAACATGGCGCTTGGGGGGTGGCTGGCGGCTCCCTGCGAGATTCTCTTGCCGAAACGGTTCGCGCCATGGGAGGGACTGTGGTGGATGACGAGTTGGACGGATTCACTGGATTAGCAGGCGTCGTATTCGACGCTACACACTTCTCTACGGTCGAAGATCTTCGTGAACTGCACGCCTTCTTTCATCCCCGGGTTCGCTCCATCGTGAGATGCGGGCGTGTGGTGTTGATCGGGCGTTCGCACATGGGGTCGGGCGGCGCCGGTGAAGCGGCTGTTCGCTCGGCACTGGTTGGGTTCACAAAGAGCCTGTCCAAAGAGTTGGGCCGCAAAGGAATCACGGCGAACCTGTTGACAGTTGACGCGGGTGCGGAAGGTGGAGTTGAAGGGCCGCTTCGGTTTTTACTCGATTCCCGGTCGGCATTTGTGACGGGGCAGCCGATTCATGTGGGGTCAAGCGGTCATCAGGGATCATGGGATCGCCTCCACGATGGCCGTACGGTGTTGGTAACGGGAGCGGCTCGGGGAATTGGGGAAGCGACCGCCCGTACATTTTCGGCTGAGGGCGCGCGTGTGCTGTGCCTCGACGTGCCCGCAGCTGTGGGTGCGCTGGAGGCCCTCGCTACAGAAATTGGCGGGGTTCCGCTGCCGCTCGACATTACAAATACCAGCGCAGCGCAACGAATTTTGGAGGCGGCGGACGGTCCGCTGCACAGCATTGTTCACAACGCCGGAATCACCCGAGACAAGACCCTCGGGAAGATGGATCAGAAGTTGTGGGACGTGACGCTCGAGGTCAACCTCGCCAGCGTGCTCCGGGTGACCGAGTCTCTTGTCAATGCGGGCGCCATTCCATCCGGGGGCAGTGTCGTGCTTGTGAGTTCCATTGCAGGCATTGCCGGAAACACGGGACAGACCAACTACGCGGCTTCCAAGGCCGGAATTATTGGTGCGACTCGTCAGTGGGGGGAGTCCCTGCGCACCGACGGGATCGCCTGCAATGCCGTGGCACCGGGCTTCATTGAGACACAAATGACCGACGCAATTCCCTTCGGAATTCGCGAAGCAGGTCGCCGATTATCCAACCTCAATCAGGGCGGTCTACCGATAGACGTCGCTGAAGCGGTTGTCTTTCTTTCTTCTCACGGCGCCTCGGGCATGCATGGAAACGTGATGCGCGTCTGCGGCGGCAATCTTCTCGGAGCATAGAGTGCCAGTATCAACATTCAATACCGTTGCGAGGCGAGCCGTCATCGTCGCCGGCAATCGAACCCCCTTCGTGAAAGCATTCAGCGAATACTTGACCCTCGATACCATCGACTTGGGAGTTGAGGCTGTGCGCGGCTTGATGGTGCGATCCGGGCTGGATTCAAGCCAACTCGACGCTTTGATCTGGGGAGGGGTGTTGCTGCCGCCGCTTGCCCCCAATGTGGCGCGCGAGATCGTGCTGGATCTGGAACTCCCTGCGGGCATTGAAGCGAACACGGTGACACGCGCATGCGCCTCAGGGCTGCAAGCCATCACCGATGCTGTGGCTAAGATTGAACGCGGTGAGGCCGACGTAATCATCGCGGGGGGGTCGGACTCGACCTCCAACGCCACGCTTGCAATGCCAGCCGACTTTGTGCGATCTGTCGCGCCCTTCGCAATGGGCAAGTCGTCGGGGGTCGCAGGTTTCTTCGGTATGCTGGGCGGTTTGTTTCCGCCGACGAAGGCTCTCCCCAAAATGCCGAAGGTTGCAGAGCGGTCCACCGGTGAGGTCATGGGTGAATCGGCCGAGAAGATGGCGGGTATTCACGGCATTTCGCGGGATGCGCAGGATGAGTTGGCTACCCGTTCGCACCACCGAGCCGCTGCAGCATGGGCGAGTGGACGGTTTGACGATGAAGTGTCGGCGGTCACCATCAATGACATTGTTGTTGAGCGAGACACGATCATTCGCGGAGATACATCGGTGGAGAAAATGGCGAAGTTGCGATCCGTGTTCGCTCAAGACGGCACGTTAACAGCCGCCAACTCCAGTACGCTGACGGATGGGGCGTCGGCGACGCTCATCATGAGTGAAGAGAAAGCTCGAGCCCTTGGGTTTACGCCGTTGGCATCGTTTCGGAGCTGGGCATACTCTGCGGTTGACCCTCGCGACCAGCTGCTGAAAGGGCCCGCCATCAGCATGCCGCTCGCCTTGAAACGAGCGGGACTCAAGCTTGACGATGTTGACTTGGTCGACATGCACGAAGCGTTTGCCGGTCAAGTCCTATCGATTCTGGCCATGCTTGAAGATGACGAATTTGCACGAGCAGAGCTGGGAGAGGAGCAAGCGGTGGGAAAAATTGACCCAGCCATTTTGAATGTTCAGGGTGGGTCGGTTGCCATCGGGCATCCATTTGCAGCAACGGGTTCACGAATGGTCAACACCATGGCAAACGAGCTGCATCGGACCGGCAAGGACACGGCACTGCTGGGCATCTGTGCAGCGGGCGGTTTGGGTGCAGCAGCGGTCCTCGAACGCATCAAATAGAGACACCGATTGCATCTATGTGCTACGGATCTTAGGCAGAAATCTGCTTTTGGAGGTTGTACATGCGTGTGTTGATGCTGATGGCGGCGTTCGCTGCCGGGTGTGGATCCGACTCCGCCGTGGGTCCCGATGAGAAAAAACTCAACTCGTTCGACGAGTTCTCGGTGTGGGGGTCGGGAATGGAGGACCACAGTGCTCCGACCTCAGCCGGCGATGATGCCGATGCGGACTCGGATGCCGATGCGGACTCGGATGCCGATGCGGACTCGGATGCCGACACGGATGCCGATGCCGATGCGGACGACACCGGAATGCCCAGTAGCGGATCCGGCGCGTGCATGAACCCGGATTGGACCGATTGCTTGGACACCGACGAAGCCTCTTGTTCGGCAATGGGGTGGCTGTACTACGGCGACTACACCTGTGCTGATTTCTTGGGAGGTGGAAAATGAAGCGCTTCCATACAGCTGCTGGCGTGGCGGTGCTGGCGTCGCTTGTTGGCTGCAGTTCCGGCGGACCGTATGAGGTGGGGCTCATTGTGAAGTCCACAGCCGAGGTGGAGTCCATCACCAAGACTTACCGTGAGGTGACGGGCAAAGGCGTGCAGGAATCCAGCGGCGTGATTGGCTCGGGCGAGGCCTGTTCGGAGGCCATGTCGAGCGCAGGAAATCGAATGACGCAGTGGGTGGGCGAGGAGCAGACGAACATTCAGGTGGTTGGCGAGACCTTGGTGCCTCGCTTGATTCCTGACGACACGCATGAGCAAGAGGAAGTTTGGATTTCACTGGTGATGGAGACGACGCGCACGGCGGGTACAGCCTACACCAGTGAGAAGCGCAACTTCCCCGGCGAAGATCCTGCCGAGACCACGACGGCCGTGCTGGAGGACCGACCCGTTGCCACGGCAGTCCGGTATTACGGTGTTACGGCCGAAGAATACGTTGCGTCGTTCCAGTTGGCGACGCTTTGGCCGTCCAGCGGTGACGGCCTCAATCCAGCGGATGCAACCCTGCTGACCAAGAATGACCCGGCCAAGGGAGACGTGTGGTTCTCTCAAAATGGCAACATTGTCTACATGTTTTCGGGTAGCGAAGATCTCTCGGTCGGTGGCCAGAAGCTGAAGGTGGCTAGGGTCAACATGTATGTGGCCTCAGGTGTAGAAGTAGTCGATGAAGGCATCATGGACACTTGCATCAACGTTGGACGAGATCAACTCGCTTCGGACGACGACGGAGTGTCGTATGACGACGAAGTGACCCTTCTGGACGTGGGCTGCGAGAACAACTTTCGGTACACCCAGTCGGGAAGCCAGTGGTGGAGCGATGGGATTTTGGTCAAAGAAGAGACTGAGAACGTGGACGTCGCCATCCTCGACTATGGATGGGAGTGGTACGAGGACAACGGCGGAGTGTGCCGCCGGCAAACATCGCCAAATCGCCCCAACAGCCAAGCGGAGATGTTCCTCGAGTACGAGGTCACGACCAGCACCGTCAGCCGATTGGCGAGTGAGTGGGTCTCAGCTCCGTAGTCGGGCGAAGGCTACCGACTCCTCATAAACGCGGCCAGGCGTTCCATTGCGGTGTCGATGACGCGAGGTGGTGGCAGGATCACGAATCGCAAGTGCGCGGTTCCAGGCCGCTGCCCAAAGCCTGAGCCCGGTACACAAACAATCCCGGTCGCGGCCATCAACTCAAGCACGAAGGCGTTGTCATCGCGAACGCCTTCGAGCCTTGGAAATGCATAGAAGGCGCCTCGCGGTGCGACACAGGAGATCCCATCGATGGCATTGATGCCGTCCATCAGACGATCCCGTCGGTCACGAAGCCGTGAGATCATGTCATTGATGTGGTCCTGAGGCCCCTCGAGGGCAGCCCGAACCGAGGCCTGAGCTGGATGGCTCGCGCACAGGCGCGCGCGCTCAAGCCGGCCGATGGCCTCGGCGTACTCCTCGACCCACTCCGGGTTTCCACTCACCACCCCCCATCCAACGCGCAACCCGGGCCCGAGGTAGCATTTTGCAATGCCGCCAAACGTGACGCATGGATGAGACCCGGCCCGCGATGCAAGGCTCACCACGGCATCACCGTCGAGGGTGAGCTTGTCGTAGATCTCATCGGCGAGCAGAAGCAGCCCGTGACGTCGAGCGACATCGACGAGAGCATCGAGGGTCTCAGTGCTTGCGATGGATCCGGTTGGATTGTTGGGGTTGATGATGACCAATCCCTTTGTTCGCGGTGTGATACGCCGCTCGATGTCTTCGATGTCAGGTTGCCAACCGTTGTCTTCATCGAGCTCGTAGGTCACCTCGGTTGCCGATAACTTCGACAACAACGCGTTGTACAGCGGGTACCCGGGGCTGGGGACAAGCAACTCGTCTCCGGGGTCGAGCAGCGCCGTCATGGCCAATTCGATCGCCTCGCTTGCACCGGTTGTGACGAATACATGGTGCGGGTTTGCGATGCCCTTGCGCCTAGCCTCAGCGGTCACCGCCGCCACCGCCTCGTGCGTGCCCTCGGATGGGCCATACCCGGTGTCACCACTGCGCATGGACTCTGCGATGGCCTCGATGATGTGAGGCGGCGTCTCGAAGTCGAACTGTATCGGGTCGCCGATGTTCATGTACAACATGTCCATGCCATTTGCGGCGTGTTCACGCGCCTTCATGACGATGTCTCGAATGGCGTACCGGACCCCGTCGGTCCGTGTGGCGGCTTGAATGGCGTGCATGAACAGAGGGTTAACCGTTCCGCAACCGCCACCCCATCCAGAGTGCGATTGGACCCGCAAACAAGAGGGCGAAGGCCACGCCAACCTCTTGCCACAGAATCAACGCCGCCATCACCACAACGAACACTGCAAAGGCTTTGCGCAGGTGAGTTGCGGAAACCGAAGCGGCGAACTGAGTGCCCACCAATGTGCCAACCACGGCAGCGGCGGTAACGCTAGCGGTTAGGGCCACATCAATCGAGACGTGACTGAGGTAGCCGCCAAACGCGGCGTAGGACTTCAGCGTGATGACCATCAAAGAGGTCCCCACAGCGCGGTGCATCTCCATTCCCCCCAGCAGGACCAGCGCCGGGACAATCATAAATCCGCCACCAGCACCCACGAGGCCCGTCGCAAATCCGACTCCAAGGCCCTGAACGGTGACCCACGCCACCGGAATCGGCGTTTGTCGGGGCGACGCATTGCTTCGCCCTCGAAGCATCATGACGGCCGTGAGCAGCATCATTGCGGAGAAGGCCACCAGCAGCACAGTGCCATTAATTCGGCTCGCAGTGCGCCCTCCAGCGTAAGCACCCGCCATGGTGGTCGCCGCGAAAATTGCGCCTGTACGCCACGCGACGTTGCCGTTTAAAGCATGACGAACTCCGCCCACGCCAGCGGTTGTCCCGACGACGACCAACGAAGTGGCGATGGCGGTTTTTGCGTCGAGTGCTGCGGCGTACTTGAGAACAGGCACAGCGAGGATCGACCCACCGCCACCCATCAGCCCAAGGCTGAGTCCGATGCAGACGGAAAGAGCGAGGACAACAATCACGGGGCTCGAGACTGAGGGGCGCGGGGCGCGATGCGATGCGCGATTACCATTCCCGCCGCCATGCTCCCCACGAACACGAGAGCACTGGGGCTCAACCCTGGAGCCGAAGCGATGCCCGGACCGGGACAGAAGCCACCCAGACCCCAGCCGACACCGAACAGCGCGGCACCCGCGATGAGTCGACCGTCAATGGCGGCAAGGTTCGCCATTGAAAAAACAGGTTCGAACAGGGGCGCGGGACGCTTGATGATCCACCGGTAGGCCGTCAGGTGGGCTCCGATGGCCCCGACCATCACGAACGCAAGCGAAGGATCCCAGCCCCCCAATGGATTCAAGAATGCGATGACTTTGTTGGCGTCGGTCATTCCGGAGATGCCGAGGCCGAGTGCGAATAGGGCGCCGGACATGCACACCAACGCAGCGGGCATCACAATTCACCTCCGAAGGCGAGCTGAATGATGGTCGCGGTCAAGACACCGGTTGCCATAAACGTGAGGGTCGCGATGAACGAACGCGCGGAAAAACGAGACAGTCCGCACACCCCATGTCCACTCGTGCAGCCGTTACCGATTCGAGTGCCCAACCCGACGAGTACGCCTGCTGCAGCGACCGCGCCCAGTGATCGACTCGTGGGTTCGACGAGCATGGAGGGCATCACGAGAACGAGCATGCCTCCACCCGCCACCAAGCCGGTAACAAACAACATTCGCCACGGCGTATCGGCGGTTCGTGGTTGCAGCAGGCCCCCGACGATTCCGCTGATGCCCGCAACTTTTCCGTGGGTCAGGAACAACAGGCTGGCAGCCGCCCCAATGAGCAGTCCGCCGAGGGTAGCCATGACAATCGATTCGATCATGATTCGGGGTCCGCGACTGGATGGGCTTCATTCCACGCAATCATGCCGCCCGTCAGGTTGCTGACATCCGTGAAGCCGTTCTCGATGAGCTCGGCAGCGGCATTGCGTGAACGGCGTCCTGATCGGCACACCATGAGGAGCTTTGTGTTTCGGTCCCATTCGTTTGCTTGATCCATCAACTGCGCCTGCGGGATTCGTTCGGCCTCGGCGATGAAGCCGAGCTCGCCTTCCCATTCGTGAGGTTCGCGAACGTCCACAATCGTCCAAACAGAGCGATTCACGACCGTTGTGGGGGACACTTCCGGTACCTGTGACTCCGACTCGTTCTCGGGTGCCGCGGGTATCCCGCACCCCAAATTGGCGGGCACAGCGACATCGATTTTCTTGGGCATCCCGAGGTTGAGGTTGTTCATGATGTCGACGAACACCTCCTCGGTCACCGATGCGTTGAGTCGAGGATTGTGCTGTTTCTCTTCCAAGACGGTGGTGTGAGAGTGCCCTTTGTAGTCGTGACCGGGGTACAAGATGGTGTCGTCGCCCAGTGAATAAATCTGTCGGTGCACCGACCGATACAGGGTCTGGGGATCGCCTTCTTGAAAATCGGTTCGCCCGCAGCCCCGCACGAAAATCGCATCGCCCGTAAAGGCCATCACACGGTCCCCGTTGTCGACAACGTAGGTGAGGCAACCGGATGTGTGGCCCGGCGTCTCGCGCGCCTCGATCGTGTACCCGCCGAAGGTGACCCGGTCTCCGTTTCGCAGTGGCGTGTCGGCACAGGCAACGCCCGCGGTTGCGGCTACACCGGTCTTGCAGCTGGTCCGGCTGCGCAGCGTGCCCGCAGCGGTGACATGGTCCGCATGCACATGCGTGTCGAGGCAGTAGACCAATGTCATCTCCAGTTCGTTGAGCAACTGGAGATCGCGTTCGATGTGGTCGATGACGGGGTCGATCAACACCGCCTCGCCTGTGTCCGGATCGCCGAGCAGGTAGGTGTACGTGCTCGTCTCGGAGTCAAACAACTGGCGGACGATCATGGGAGCTCCATCGCCATGGGAGAAATGCCTAATCAGTGGATGCAGAGGCGCTCGGGGCGACCTCGGTTGACCGGCCAGAGTGAATCGAAAAGATGACGTCCACCATGGTATCAAGTGCGGCCGCATTGTGGCTTGCGAGGAACATCCGAATGCCGGTTCGATCGAGGTGATCGCGTATTCGGTGCGCGATGCGGTTCGCCCGGTCTGCATCGATGGCCGAAAAAGGCTCGTCCAAGAGGAGTACGGTCGGTTGGGCCAACACGGCGCGACCGATGGCTACGCGTTGACGTTCCCCGCCGCTTAGGTTTCGCACCGGTCGGTTCACGAGACCATTAATCTCAAGGTGATCGACCCATGAGCGAAAGGTTTCCTCGGACAGATCGGGCGGGGATCCGAAGCGGAGATTGGCTTCCACATTGAGGTGGGGAAACAGATGCGGCTTCTGCATGGCGAAGCCCATGCGGCGACGCTCGGGGGGGCGATCGGTGAGGTCGACTCCGTCCACAACTACTGCGCATTGGTCGGCCCGTAGCAACCCCGCGATGATGTGCAAAAGGGTGGACTTGCCGCTGCCTGACGGCCCGGTCAGTCCGATGCAGCGGTGTTCGGTTTCCACAGCCAAGTCGAGCGTCAAGGCTTCGCTGATCCGGTGACGAATGGCGACGGAAAAGGTCATGTCCAGTCCTGTTGCTGACGCCGCTGATGGCGGATGAGCGCTTCATAGGCGATGAGCGCGGCGAAGGTGATCGCAATGGAGATCGCGACCAGCAGACCGGCCGTGTTCTGGCTCTCTGGGTGTTCTGCGGCGGCGTACACAGCCAATGCGAGGGTTCGCGTCGATTCGGGTTGGTCACCCGCAAACATCGCCGTTGCCCCGAACTCGCCCAGCGCGCGGGCAAAGGCAAGCACACTGCCCGCCACGATTCCAGGGTAGGCCATGGGGAGCGTCACCCGTCGAAAGGCGCCAAAGGCCGACTGGCCCAGACTTCGAGCCTGGGCTTCGTACCGAACGTCAACCGACTCGATGGCCCGTCGGTTGAGAATTAACAGGAGAGGAAATCCGACCACCGCCGCGGCGACCACCGCAGCCCATGGAGTGAATGCGAGGCCAACCCCGAACCATTCGGCGCCCCGCAGCAAGAGCCACCCGGTCACGACCGGTGGGAGCACGAGCGGAGAAAGGCAGAGGGTCTGAATCAGCGCCTTCCCGCGAAAGTCGCTGCGGGCGAGAAACCACCCGAGCGCAATGGCCAAGGGCAGGCTGGCCGCAAGACCGACGGCAGCAATCCAGAGCGAACGCAGGGCCGGCGCCACTGGGTCGATGGGCGTGGCTGCAATCGAAACGGATGGCTCCCCGGCGAGATTCGGCGCGAGGAAGCCGTGATCGCGCCACACGTTCAAGGTTGACTCGGCCGTAAGCCGGTCGTACAGCTCGACGGCCCGGTCGTGAGACTGGCCTTCCTTCGTGATTCCGATTCGGTATCGGATCGGACGATGATGAGAGGGGTGGATGGTCAGTTGCGGCGCGAGTGAGGGCGTTCGAATCGCATCGCTCCGGTACACAATGGCGGCACCCACAGTGCCGGCTTGAACCTGTGCGACGAGGGCTGCGGCGCTTGGGGTCGCCACCATTGCGGTCTGAAGGGATTCGAACAGGCCGAGCGAGTGGAGGGCCTCGCGGGCGTAATCACCGACGGGGACGTTGGTGGCTCCAATTCCAATGCGCGAAGCCGTGTGAAGCGCTTCCGTCCCGACCACGACCAGCCGGTTTTCGACAAGCGGTCTGGACTCCACCACAAGGCCCTCGTCGACGAGCGGCGTCATCCATGAATCATCGGCGGTAAGGATCAGGTCGGCAGGCAGGCCCGCTCCCACTTGTTGTGCAATGCGACTCGACGGTCCAAGGGTCAGGACCACGGGATCGCCTTGGGTGAGATCGTGCAGGCCTCCTTGCAGGCTCGATGCGGCGGCGATTGCCACCGGTCGTTGCGCGGCATGCCCAGGGGCCGCCGCGGCAAACAGGTGCAAGAACCAGCAAATCACAATCATGGGAATGAGCATAGTTTGATGGTGGTTTACTGGCTGCTTAAGAAGCGAATCGGCCGGCACGACCAGCAAAAAAGGGGGAATCCATGCTCAACGTAGGCGACACCGCACCCGACTTTACCCACTCTGACCAAGACGGAAACCCAGTCTCATTGTCCGACTTTCGCGGTTCGAAAGTCTTGATTTGGTTCTACCCCAAGGCTTCGACTCCGGGCTGTACGGCCGAAGGATGCAACATTCGCGACCATCACGCGGCCTTTGTTGACGCCAACGTGACTGTGTTGGGCATCTCAAAAGACTCTGTGCGACGCCAGAAGAACTTTGCCACCAAGCAAGAGTTTCCGTACCGCCTGCTGTCCGATGAAGAGGGCACAACGGTTGAGGCGTACGGGGCTTGGGGTCCGAAGAAATTTATGGGCCGCGAATTCGACGGAATCTTGCGCATCTCCTACGTCATCGACGAAGAAGGCAAAGTGGCTCAGGTGTTCGGCAAAGTGAAGACCAAGACCCACGGCGAGGATGTGCTCGCCGGCCTGTAGTCCGATGATGCCATTGGCCGTCTACGGTAGAGAGGTCAACCGGCCAGCGGTGTCGGGGCTGTAGCCGTCGCTGCTGCCCAACCCGAAACCCCCGCCCAAGTCGCAGTACAGCCACGGCCCACCGTCGATGGAAACCCGGCCTGCGAAGATGGAGGGAGAGACGCTCGGAATTGTACCGGCGCATTCGTACTCGTCGTTGTCAAGGGTGGACCCGTCGAGGCCCGGCTTGTGTTCATTGAAGCTGCATGATGACCATGTCCAGTCATCCGAGGGAGTCTCTCCGGGAAGGCCGATGCCAAGATCGACGACCACACCTGTACCGCTTCCTGCGGTACCCGTGACGGTCGGCTCGTACACCCAGAGGTAGGCATCGAATGAGGCGCCTGCGTCTCCAGTCACGGAGTCGGGCCACTGAATGTGGCAATAGTCGGCCACCTCGGTGGATGCTGGATCGCCCGTGTCTCCGGGTGTTCCGGTGTCTCCGGGTGTTCCGGTGTCTCCGGGTGTTCCGGTGTCTCCG
>Ga0160422_10001796_pt1 | contig 13382 bp, 9 predicted proteins | sample Fk160mmetaG_FD_108192 | JGI IMG/M metagenome (GOLD analysis project Ga0160422, IMG submission 108192) | Marine microbial communities from the Central Pacific Ocean - Fk160115 60m metaG | ecosystem: Environmental > Aquatic > Marine > Oceanic > Photic zone | place: The Central Pacific Ocean...
GATGGTTCAATATTTCAATTAATTGATGTAGACCCAGGCGAAACTTATGAGTACACTTTTTTTCATAGATGGAAAACAAAACCAGAAAAAAGCTTTAATGCTGTGATTAGAAATGAAACTGGAAATAAAGTAAAATTTGTTGAATATGAAATTCCTAAAGCTGATGTTTGGACTGAAAATAAAATTGAGTTTACAGTTCCTGAAGGAGTTACTCAAGCAAGGGTAGTTTTTTATAAACCACAATTAGACCCTCTGTTACCAAGTTTCTTCCTGGATGACGTAGTGGTTTTAAAAAAATAAACTTAACGAGTTCCTTTTGGATTTGGAATTACAAATTTTGAATGAGGATATTTATTTGGTGTAATAACAGTTCCCGTAGTAATACTTATAGATTCCTCTGAATCCGAATCAAAAATTATTTCAATAAACTGAGCAGTATATCCTGAATCAGGATTATGAATAGAGATAGAATATTTTCCATTTTCATTTTTATCAATATCTTCAGATATCCAAGATTCTCCTACCTTATAAATTCTAAAGTCTCTTTCAGAATTATTTATGCTCCATTTTTTTAATTGATAATTCGCAGAAGGCTCAATAATTATATTAAATATATTTTGGTCTACATTCCATTCATAATAAGGAAGTCTGTCTTTATTAATTGTCTTATTATAAAAATTAATTAAATCATCTGTGACATATGTTCCATACAAGCCATGTCCAGCATTTGGCAAATATTGTAAGTGTTTTTCTCCTACAAGATCATCCCAATAAAATTGCCATGAATCAGTAACAAAAAATTCATCGCTAGATGCATTAATAATATACTTTGGCATATTTAAAGAAAACCTGTAGGAATAAGGATCAGTTATTTCAATAAGTTTTTCATACTCTTTTGATTCAGTCCAGTTCATAATATCTTCTTTAACATAATCTTCAATAGCAGGGGACCACTCACCATAAACTTTCCAATGATGTTGAAATGAAGGATATAAATTTAAAAGATCAATGACTACTGGTGCAATACCCATTACCCTATCATCAGCAATTGCAGTTGTCCAGGTCACCCACCCTCTTTTTGATGCACCTGTAACAAAAAAACTATCAACTGGATTATTTATTTCATTGCTAATTTTTTGTACAACATCCATTGCCCTTACAACAGCTCTCGTCATAGGAAATCTTGGCAGCCATTCTAGTTCTTTTGCTCCTCCTTCCAAAAACTGTCTCCATGAATATGCAATTAAATCATCTTCATAACGTCCTTCTTTAGCGTCTTCAGAAAAATCTATTGGCTGAAAAGGAACATTATTTATTTCAGAAATTATTGATTTAGTCTTTAGAGCTGCTTTTAAATATTGAGAGTTTGTTTTTATATTACCATATCTTTCCCAAGAAAAATCCTGTGTTGATCCAGATCCGATAACCATCATAGAAGTAGACTTTTCTAAATTATCAGGAACTATAATTGAAATCCAATGCCACCACTCATTAGAATTATCATCAAAGTCATTTTTATCTAACCACGAACCTGAAACCATTCTTATCTTATACTCTTTCCAACCATCTCCTAAAACAGTATCAACTATTTCATATCTATATGATTTTTCAGGTGTAGAAACATAATCTTTAATTAGGTTTTTCTCTTCTTTATGATAGGGTGTTTGGCATCCATTTAGAACAAGAAAGAAAAAAAAATAAAATAATTTTCTAATCACTCGATAAATTAAAAATGAGTACCCGGAGTGGGACTTGAACCCACACGGACTATAAGGTCCACAGGATTTTAAGTCCTGCGTGTCTACCAATTCCACCATCCGGGCAAAAAGGAAGAGCGAGAAATGGGATTCGAACCCACGACCCCAACCTTGGCAAGGTTGTGCTCTACCAACTGAGCTATTCTCGCTTTTACCAATTAGGTTTGCAAATTTATAATTCTATTAATGAAATTACATTCAAAAAATAAAAAAAAACTAATTCACTTTTTTGATGATTTTATTAAATCAATAATTTCATTAAGCTTTACAAGTGCCTGAACTGGATTAATATTATTTATATTAATTTCTTCAATAATTTTTTTAATCATATCATATTCTGGGTCTGAATATTTAAGTTTAAGTTGTTTTGATTCTTTTTTTAAACTTTGTTTGATTGATTTCTTAAGAGTATTTTTTTCTAATTCTCTAAGTACTTCGTACGCCCGAATTAAAACTTGATTAGGCATTCCAGCAAGTTGTGCCACATTAATTCCAAAACTATGTTCTGAACCACCCGGTAAAAGTTTTCTTAGAAAAATTATTTCGTTATTAATTTCCTCTACTGAAACGTTGAAATTTTTTACTCTGTCTAGCTTTTCTTCTAATTGATTTAACTCATGATAATGTGTGGCAAATAATGTCTTTGGATGAATATTTTTTTGATTGTGGAGATATTCTACAATTGACCAAGCTATAGATATCCCATCATAAGTACTGGTCCCTCGTCCTATTTCATCCATCAGGACAAGGCTTCTATCTGTCAGGTTATTCATGATACTAGAAGTTTCCATCATCTCAACCATAAAAGTTGATTCACCTTTCGAAATATTATCAGAAGCTCCAACCCTAGTAAAGATTTTATCAACAATACCAATTTTACTTGATTCAGCAGGAACATAAGATCCAATTTGAGCAAGAATTACAATTAGCGCAACCTGTCTTATTATTGCTGATTTACCAGACATGTTGGGTCCAGTTATAATTATAATCTGTTGTGAGCTATTATCTAAAAATATATCGTTAGGAATGTATAGCTCATCAGGGGGAAGGGTTTTCTCAATAATTAAATGGCGTCCTTTTTTAATATCAATAATCTTGTCATTTGCAATTTCGGGTTTTTGAAGATTTGAAGATAAAGCTAAAGTTGAAAAAGATAATACACAATCTAGAAAAGCTATTGATCTCGATGTTTTCTGAAGGTTTGATATATCATTAGAAAGGTCCATCATCAAATTAAAGAATAATTCTCTCTCAATATCTAAAATTTTTTCATCAGCATTTAGTATGGTCTCTTCATATTCTTTCAATTCCTCTGTAATGTACCTTTCAGCATTAACTAAAGTCTGTTTTCTAATCCAATTTGAGGGCACCTTATCTTTATGAGCATTCGTTACTTCGAGATAATATCCAAAAACCTTATTATATGCTATCTTCAGAGATGAAATCCCTGTTTTCTCTATTTCCTCGTTTTGAATTTTTAATAAAACATTTTTACCACTATCAGAAATTGACCTAAGTCTATCAAGCTCTTTATTATATCCCTTCTTTATGACCTTTCCACTGTTCAATAAAGAAGCTTCATCATTTAAAGATTCATGTATTTTTTTAATTATTATAGTTAGAGGGGGTAAGTCTTTGGCCCAAGATTTAAAATTTTTAAACTCGGCATTTTTAAGCTGAAGTTTTAAGTCCTCTACAGATAATAAAGAGTTTTTTAGATATATTAATTCTCTAGGTGAAGCTCTGTTAAGGGCTATTTTAGAAGCTATTCTTTCAATATCAGAAATTTCAGACATACTGTTAACAATATAATCTCTTACATTTTCATCAGATATAAATGATGAAACGAATTCTTGACGGAACTCAATTTCTTTTTTATCAAGAAGAGGGTTTAAAATCCATTTACTGATTAATCTAGATCCCATTGGGGTCAAGGTTTTATCAACAACAGACTTAAGTGTAACGGAATCTTCAGTCGCTGGGAAAATGAGTTCTAAGTTTTTAACAGTGAACTTATCTAACCACATAAACTGATCATCTTCAATCCTAGATAAAGATGTAATGTTTGATAAATCATTATGCTCAGTTAATTCTAAATAAAAAAGAATTGCACCCGCTGAGACTATCCCCTCTTTTTCTTCTTCAACACCATACCCCTTTAAATTTTTTACATTAAAAAAAGAAATTAATTTATCGTAGGAATACCCCATCTTGAATATCCATTCATCTAATGAAAAAATATTTCTTTCCTTAAACTTATCTAAAACAAAACTTTTATCTTCCTTAGAACAAAGTATCTCTGAAGGATTATAAATATTTATAAGCTTTTCAAGCTGATCAAAATCGCAATTTGTTAATGAAAATTCTCCTGTTGAAATGTCGAGAAAAGAAATGCCGTATTTTCTTTTTGAAATAAAAACTGAAGCTAAAAAATTATTTTTTTTAGCGTCTAATACAGTGTCATTGAGAGATAGTCCTGGTGTTACAAGTTCAGTGATACCTCTCTTTACAATTCCTTTTGCATGTTTTGGATCTTCTAATTGATCACAAACAGCTACCCTACAACCAGCATTAACTAACTTAGGTAGATACGTCTCAAGAGAGTGATGAGGAAACCCTGCTAACTCTACATGTGATGCTGCACCATTGGCTCTTTTTGTTAAAACAATTCCTAATATCTTACTTGCCAAAACTGCATCTTCGCCAAATGTTTCATAAAAATCCCCTACTCTAAATAAAAGCATTGCATCAGGATGCTTTGCCTTTATTTCATTATACTGTCTCATGAGAGGAGTTTCTTTGATTTTTTTTGGGTTATTACTCAATGTTTTTTAATATTTTATCTTTCTTTGCTTTAAGCGAATGTACAATATGGCAAAACTATCTGAAAAAAAAAAGAAAGCTCTTAGAAGAGATAAAGTTCTAAAACATGCCAATCAAAAAGAGCCAATATTTCCATCATTTATTGCTGGACTAGAGTCATATTCAGGAAATTGGGACTTTCAAATGGCTGCTCATTTACTTAGAAGAACCACAATTGGACCCACTATTGAAGAAATAAATAAAAGTGTAGAAGATGGACTTGAAAAAACACTTGAAAAACTATTAGATGAAAATAGAATTAATATTAATCCTCCTATAAATTATCAAGACGACGAAGATCCTGAAACTCCTCTAGGGAGCACATGGATTAATGCTGAAAAAAGAAAAAATGATTTTAGAAGAAGAAATTCATATTCTGCCTGGAGGGTGAGTCAAATTCTTGACACTTCTAGACCTATATCTATAAGAGAAAACATGGTGTTATTTTGGCAAAACCATTTTGCAACAGAAGCAACTGTAATTAATGACGCGAGATATACATATTACATGCATGAAAAGTTTAGAAATAATTTTTTAGGAGATTTTAAACAACTGGTAAAAGCAATTAATATCGATCCAGCAATGTTAATTTATTTAAGTGGTGAATATAATGTTAAGGAGGCTCCCAATGAAAATTATGCAAGGGAGTTATTTGAATTATTTACAATTGGTAAAGGGCCAATTGATGGTGAAGGTAGCTATACCTATTACACAGAAGGAGATATTTTAGAAGCTTCTAAAATATTGACTGGATGGAGAGTAAGAAGAACACATTCTGGTGAAGACAGGCAATACTTTACCTTAGATAGACACGATACATCTACTAAAACTTTTTCAGATAAATTTAGCAATAAATCAATTTCATCAAATGGAAATAAAGAGCATGAAGATTTAATCGATCTTATTTTTGAGAAAGAAAGAGTTTCAGAATATATATGTGAAAAATTATATAGATGGTTTGTTTATTATGTTATCAATGATGAAGTTTCAAATAAAATTATAAAGCCTCTAGCAAAAACTTTGCGAGATAATAATTATAAAATTAAGCCTGTATTAGACCAGCTATTTAGAAGTGACCATTTTTATGAAATGTATATAAGGGGTGCTGTAATAAAAAATCCAATTTCATTTAGTCTAGGCTTTTTAAGGCAATTTAAATTGTCAGGAGTAGAGGAATTAAGCTACTTTGAAAAGTATTATTTTTGGAAAGCTAGACACGTTAACGTATCAGATCAAGGTCAAAGTATAATAGATCACCCAAATGTTGCAGGGTGGCCAGCTTATTATCAGGAACCTCTTTTTCATGAGTATTGGATTACATCCGTTACTTTACCACTGAGAACGACTCATTTAAAATACTATTTGGCTAATAATGGAGTTAGAGCATCGCAAGATGATAATAATGTTAGAGTTGTTGCTAACCCTCTTAATCTAATTGAAACATTCGATAAGCCAAATGATATTGTTGATGTTGTTAATAAACTTTGCGAATGGCTTCTACCTGTTCAGAGTGAAGTTTCGGAGGAGTTAAAGAATGATTTTGTAAATATTGTGGTTGGTAATAACCCAAATATATGGGAAGATGAGTACAATGATTATATAAATGCTCCTGATGACGAGAAAAGAGAATCATTAAATAAGAAATTAAGATCACTACTAAAAGAAATTTGTTTGATGCCTGAATATTATTTAAGTTAAATGAAAAGAAGAGAGTTTCTAAAAAAATCTATGCCGTTAACTGCAGCTCCATTTTATTTATCTGGAGTGCCAGTTAGTGCTATGACCGAATCTTCTGCCCTTTCAGCATTAACAAATTCTGGTTCAAATTCAGATAGATGTTTGGTATTGGTCTTTCTTGATGGAGGAAACGACGGTATTAATACTTTAATACCTATAGATCAATATGAAGTTTTAATGCGAGATGGTTCTGGTGGTGACTCAAAGCCATTGAGAAGACCTGATCTTATGATTCCAGAAAATAAAATATTACCATTAAGTGGTATATCTAATACTGGATTACACTCTACTATGAGTAAGTTTCAGACTTTATTTGGTGAAGATAAATTAAGCTTTGTTAGAAATGTTGGATACCCGAATCCAAACAAATCTCATTTTAGGTCTACTGACATTTGGAATTCAGGCTCTTCTTCAGATGAATTTGTTTACAGTGGTTGGTTTGGAAGATATTTAAGTAGTAACCACCCATCATTTCCAGATGGATACCCAAACTCCAATTATCCAGATCCTTTAGCTTTATCAATTGGAAATACTGCATCTAATACCTGTCAAGGACCGATAATTAATATGGGTGTTTCAATAAAAAACTTAAATAATTTTGTTGATATAAAAGAAGGTGGAACAAACAATCCCGATACTCCCTATGGTCACGAACTACAATACATAAGAACAGCATCAAAACTTACTAATGATTACTTCGAGAGGTTAGAAGAGGCAGCAGGACTTGGTGGGGAAAGTAGAATTGAATATCCTGAGTTCAAACTAGCAGAACAATTAAAAATTGTATCACAACTAATTGCTGGCGGAGTAAAATCAAAAATTTTTGTAGTCAGAATAGGTGGTTTCGATACTCACGACAACCAGGTAGATCAAGGAAGTCCAGAAACGGGTAGGCACGCAAGATTAATGGAAGAATTATCAGAATCTGTATTTGCATTCCAAAATGATATTATTGATAGGGGTCTTGAAGAAAGAGTTTTAACCATGACTTATTCTGAATTTGGGAGAAGAGTTTTTCAAAATAAATCTTATGGTACAGATCATGGAGAAGCTGCGCCAATGTTTTTTTTAAGCCCTTTTGTTAATCCGAGCCCTATAGGATCCTTACCTTCATTAGAATATATTGACAATATTGAATATGAACATGACTTCAGATCAGTATATGGTTCAGTCTTAATGGATTGGTTTGGTGTAGATGAAATTACAATCAAGTCTATTTTATATGAAGACTTTAAATATGTTCCAATTCTTACTGGAGCTCAGACAAGTATTGGAGAACCTCATCCAATGTCTAAAAGAATTGAGGCTTATCCAAATCCTTTTAAAAATAATCTAAATATAAAAATTGAGATAAAAAGTGGAGACACACTACTTAAAATTGTAGATGCAAATGGTAAAGAAATTCAGGAGATTGTCAATAAAAAATTAAAATATGGAATACATAGATTCAAATATGACGGAGGTAAACTAAACAACGGAATGTATTTTGTGCTTTTGGAAAATGAAGGAAAAAGAAGTGGTATATCAGTTATTAAAAGAAGCTAAATTTTAGTCTATAAATATTGCTTGAGCAACTCCAAAAGTATCATCTCCTTCTAATTTAATCAGCTCTCCATTTACCCATATAGCAGGAACTTGAGTTTGATTTTCAGTAGCAACATCACCAGCAACTACAACAAAACCATCACTTGCTGCAACATCATAAGCTGTACTAACCCACATATTATTAAATACTCCTCCAAGAAGATCTACTTTTGTTCCGTTATGCCAATAGTGTGCATAAGTTCCGCCTGTTCCCTCTTTTGTATTATCTTCTGTGTTTTCGTCCCATTCAGCCATCCATTCTATCTTACCTGCAACATATACTCCTGTTGAATCAACAAACCCACCATAACTTTCACCTCCATAAATTCCTTTTTGCCATCCTCCTCCATTTGGCATATCATTTCTTGCATTACCTTTCCAATATGAAGCTTTAGGAGGTAATCCTACCATTGGATTAGGAGCCATAGTAGTTCCAAAATAATAAGGTGTTCCATTATAAATTTTAACATCTAGAACCTCACCATCACCACCTGAAGGTCTACTTAAATTAGTCCTATTTCCATTTTTCCATCTTGCAGGTATAACATTATGGTGAGACACATAATAGCCTCCAACAAAGACATCTCCATTATTTTTAACATCAATCCCATAACCGGAAGAATCCCCCCCTGACAATTTATTTTTTTGAGTATTTTTCCAGTAGCATGCTCCATTATCTCTCCCGGCAGTGTATACATCACCATTATGGACTGCTATCGAATAGGCTTCAGGATCATTACCCTGTAAAACATAAGACTCCGAATCAACCCAGTAATTAGCTGAGGCACCAAAGTCATATCCTACAGCATAAACTTTACCGTCATCAACAACTATATCAGCAATTTCTCCCGGACCAAGATCAACTCTTTTTCCATTTAACCAATAACAGGCAATACTTTCTCCTGAAGCATCAATAATATATCCAGCGGCATATACATTTCTTGATGGAATTATTTCATCTTTAATATTTATAGAATCACCATTATCACAGGCAAGTGATAAAAAAATTAAGGTAATTAAGGATATTAATTTTTTCATATTTTTTATTTTTATGATGTATTAGTTAAATGAATAGTTGTAAAAATAATAATTTTGAATGGATTGAAAAAAACTAAGGTTGAAGAATTAAAAAGAATTGAAATAGATCAGTTCAAAAAAAAGAAAAAAAGAGAAGTAATTATTATTTTAGATAACCTTAGAAGTTTAAATAATATAGGTTCTTGCTTTAGAACTTGTGATGCTTTTCTTATTAAAAAGATTTATTTAGTTGGAATTACTGGCTCACCTCCTAATAAAGACATAGATAGAACCGCTCTCGGAGCTACTGAATCTATTGAGTGGGAATACGTAAAATGTATTTCAGAAATTGAAAAAAATCTCAAAAAAAACGGCTGGAAATTAGCCTTAATTGAACAGACAAATAAGAGTATTAACTTGAAAGACTTTAATCCTAAAATTGAAGATAAATATGCTTTTGTTTTTGGGAATGAAGTTTTTGGGGTATCTGAAGAATCTCTATCCTGTGCAGACTTCGCTATTGAAATTCCACAATTTGGAACTAAACACTCATTTAATATTACTGTCTCACTAGGAATTGTTTTGTGGGATCATTTTAATAAAACTACAAGGGCTCACAGAGGGAAGGGAGCTTAGCCTCGAATAGGTTTTTAATTTTTTCTAGAAAATTATGATCACATTTAATTGCTCGCCCATCCATTTCAGTTACCGGTGTAATCTCTCCATTAGTTCCAGTAGCAAAAACTAAATCTGCATTAATAAATTCAACCAATGTCAGATCTCGTTCCTCTATTTCAATATTATTCTCCTTTAAAAGTTCTATAAATGTTCCTCTAGTAATCCCAGGAAGGCAGGCATGAGGAAAAGGAGTAAATACTTTATTAGCTTTTACCATAAATAGATTAGTATCATTCAGCTCAGCAACAAAACCTCTTTCGTCTAACATTACAGCAGCATCATATCCAGCAATATTTGCATGCATTTTTGCTATTACTAAACTAAGCATGTTATTATGGTGTATTTTAGAGTCTAAGAATGCAGGAATACTTCTTCTAATAGAAGAACTAATGGCCCTTATCCCTTTTGAAAAATCATAAACTTTTTTCTTCCACTCAGCTAACACAATCAGACAACATCCACTTTGATTAAGTCGAGAGTCCATTCCTGAAGTAACCTTCTCACCCCTAGTTAAAGTGAGCCGTATGTGGGTATCATCATTCATACCATTTGCGTCAAGTGTCTCTTTAATTGCTTTTTTAATTTCCTTCTTAGTTGGGACTCCCTCGTAGCCTAGAGCATGTGCGCCCTCTTGTAGTCGCGTTAAGTGTTTATCATAACAAACTATTCCCTCAGGGTACACCCTAAGTCCTTCCCAAACTCCGTCACCGTTCTGAACAATACTATCAAATACAGAAACTTTAGCTTCTTTTCTTGGGAGAAGCTCTCCGTTTACATGAATGAAGATATTTTCATTTTTAGGGTTGTACTCTTGTAACATTATATACTAATTGAATTTATTTTTAATTTATCGTAATATTTTACAGCTTCAAGATAAAGACTTTCACAGTGTTTTGGTAATTCTCTGCTGCTTGTTTTTTGTTTTGTAAATCCAGTTGAGTTATGAACATTTTTATACCAATACTCTGCCCACGCCCCATCCTCTTTTATACCTCCAGCCGGCCATGAAAGCATCTCCTCATAAAATGGTATATCTAATTTGTCACAAAGCTTGGAAAGTAAAGTTTTTGGGTTCTTAAGTATTTCTGCAGAGTCTAAGACAAGAGGGTTTTGGTTTTCTATTTTATTAAATAGTTCCCAAGACTTTTGCAGTCCAATGTCCTGCATTGTAGGGTTATTAATTACCTGGGCAAAGGAGGCAATAAGTTGCTTTGGATTTCTTACAAGAAAAAGATTTGTCATCATATGAAGAAACTCTAGATCCATTTGCTGATGATGATGGGCCATATTCTTTAAAAATAATACTTCACACCCACTTGTTTTATATATACTTTCTAGTACCTCGGTAATATCTGATGACATAGAATTAAGTGTATCTTCTCTTGCTGGGTGCTTTATTCCTGTGGTCTCAAGATAGTGAGCATAAAAAGGCTCATCAATAACTTTTGTGTCTGGCCTACGTGAAAATGAATACATTAAGGCTGTAGATAAATTTCTTGGGCCAGATATTAAATTAATTATTTTCATTGGTAAGAATAATTATCACAAATTAATCATTTTTACAAAATTATATATGAGAAGTAAATACATATCTAAGCTTATATTACTCGCTGCAATAATTTTTGTCTTAAACATAAATGCCTATAGTCAAAAAGAAGACTCCATAAAAACTATAGAGATGAAAGAAGTGATGGTATCAGCAAATAAGACAGAAAAGCCTTTTATAGAGTTAACTGTGCCGGCAAAAATAATTTCAAAAAAAGAAATTGAAAATTCTGGCCATTCCAGACTCGATGAAATAATTAGTGAACAAGTTGGTATTATTACAGTTCCTGGTTTTGGAGGGAGTGAAGGGATACAATTACAAGGAATTGATCCTGAATACACACTTATATTGATTGACGGATTTCCTGTTATTGGAAGAGTTGCTGGAATACTAGACCTTACTAGAATTTCACTAGCTTCAGTAGAAAGAATTGAAATTATAAAAGGTGCTTCTTCAAGTTTATATGGATCTGAGGCATTAGGAGGCGTAGTAAATATCATCACAAATAAAGGAAAAGATGAGGGTTTTAATAAAAAAATATATTATCAGTATGGCACCCATAATACTCAAGATATTCTAGTAGATATTTCTTACAGAAATAACAAATTTGCGTTTTATGGAAATCTCAACAGATATTCTAGTGATGGTTATGATTTGGTTGATGGAGATGGGCAGAAGACGGTTGATGCATTTCATAATATTACAAGCAGTATAGGGTTTTCTTATGATATGAATAAACTTGGTAATCTAAATTTGAATTATAAATTTTTTAAAGAAGATAGAGATGGTACAATTTTTATAACAAGCCCTGGTTTAGAAAATATGTCTGAGACAAACGAAAATAACATTTCATTAAAATATCAAAATAACTTATCAAGGAGTGTATCTTTAAATGTTGATTTTTATAAAACTGGTTATATAAATAAAGAAGAACAGATTGACCAAAATAATAATTTAAGAAATAATAATTTTGATCAGAACTTAAACAGATTAGATATAAGATTTAAACATAGTACAAGCGCCGGGTCTTATTATACTATAGGTTTTGGATACGATAATGAAACACTGGAAAGAACAAATATATCCATTAGGCCAGAACATAAATCTCAGTTCTTATATTTTCAGTATGATTGGAATACTAAAGAAAAATTTAATTTAGTTTCTGGCATCAGATACGATAACCATAATAAATATAGTCCTCAGATCAGCCCAAAAGTATCTTTCAAATATGATTTATCAGATGACTTAAATATCAAAGGATCATTTGGATATGGATATAAAACTCCTGACTTCAGACAATTATATTTAAATTTCTCAAATAGCACTTCAGGTTATATAGTATTAGGAACATCAGTGATTGATGAAGTTATAGCAGAGTTACAAAAAAATAATGAATTAACTTTTTATAATGATTTTTTTACCACTGATCTCACTGCTGAAAAGTCCAACAGCTATAATCTTGGAGTCCAATATTATATAACTCCAGAAATACCTTTAGATATTAATCTCTTTAGAAATAATATATATAATCTGATAGAGACGACTGTTGTAGGAAGAAAAAATAATGGTCAAACAATTTATAGTTATTCAAATGTTGATAAAGCATTTACTCATGGAACAGAAATCCAGATAAAATGGGCTCCTATTAAAAAATTAATTTTAGAAAGTGGATACCAACTTCTGTATGCAAAAGATCATAATGCAATTGAAAATTTTAAAGCAGAAACTGTTTATGCCAGGGACCCAGAAACTAAACAATCTTTCCTTTTATCAAAAGGTGATTATTATGGTTTATATGGCAGGTCTAGGAATCAAATAAATTTGAGTATAAATTATTTTATGAATCAAGATAAGGACAACATAAAATTAAGATTAAATTATAGGGGGAAGTTTGCTTTAATAGATTCAAATAACAATTCATATTTAGATAAATATGATAGATTTATTTCTGATCACGTAATCAGTAATTTATCTTACACTAAATCCATAAATAAAAATATATCTGTTCATTTTTTAATAAAAAATATTCTTAACTACAAAGACGTTGAAAATCTATTAAATAATCCAGGCAGAAGGTGCTCTATTAGATTAACCTTTAATAATTAATTTGCAAAAACAATTTTATGATAATAATTTCGTGATATGCTTATGAAAAAAATATACATACTTTTATTTATATCACTTTTCTTTTCTTGCGTTGA